>Ga0102589_1003285_pt1 | contig 17138 bp, 14 predicted proteins | sample AraplaMF_Col_mLB_FD_76858 | JGI IMG/M metagenome (GOLD analysis project Ga0102589, IMG submission 76858) | Arabidopsis root microbial communities from the University of North Carolina, USA - plate scrape MF_Col_mLB | ecosystem: Host-associated > Plants > Roots > Endosphere | place: USA... | reverse complement strand
ACGTTTGGCATGTGGCTATTTTCCATCATTGGCATTATATTTGGCATTTGATTATTTTCCATCATTGGCATCACGTTTGGCATGTGGCTGTTTTCCATCATTGGCATTATATTTGGCATTTGATTATTTTCCATCATTGGCATCACGTTTGGCATGTGGCTGTTTTCCATCATTGGCATTATATTTGGCATGTGGCTGTTTTCCATCATCGGCATTATGTTTGGCATTTGATTGTTTTCCATCATCGGCATTATGTTTGGCATTTGATTGTTTTCCATCATTGGCATTATGTTTGGTATTTGATTGTTTTCCATCATTGGCATTATGTTTGGTATTTGGCTGTTTTCCATGATTGGCATCACGTTTGGCATGTGGCTATTTTCCATGATTGGTACCGTAATGTTAGGTGGGAGTACTTGCGGGATTTCTTTTGTGCTTTCGGGCATAACTATATTACTTACGTTTTCTTTCTTCACTTCTGGTGCAACGATATTACTTACGTTCTCTTTCTTCACTTCTGGCGCAACGACATTGCTTACATTTTCTTTCTTCACTTCTGGCGCAACGACATTGCTTACATTTTCTTTCTTTACTTCTGGTGCAACGATATTACTTACGTTTTCTTTCTTCACTTCTGGCGCAACGACATTGCTTCCTTTCATCTTATTCACTTGCGGAGCAATTAAATTACTCCCCTTTTTTATGATATCTGCAATTTTATATTCCTTCGCTGGTTTGACTGGTGGTTGCGGCGGCTGTGGTAAAATGTTTACGGAAAATTTCGTACTCTCTTTTTGTTTTTCCACTTTGCTAACAGTCGGTTGCTTTTCGACAATTGGTTTCTTTTCAATAATAGGTTGTTTTTCCACCGGCTTCTCTTTTTGTATCGGTTGCTCCTTTTGCACTTCTTTTTGTATAGGCTGCTCTTTTTGCACTTCCTTTTGCGGTTTTACTTGCATTTCCTTCTGGGGCATTTGCGCTGCTGGCTGTTCTGTAATTGGCCCAGCTTGCTGAGCCATTTCTTCCTCTTCTTCTATACCAAGAGGTTTCGGCGCTACTGGAAATTCCTTTTGCTGCACTTCTTTTACATATTCTTTTGGAGGGACTGAACCAGCACCTGGATTTTTTTTAATTGGAATACTGTTAGTTGGTACTTTAATTTTCATGCCAGGCATAATTAAGTCTGGATTACTGAGCTGTGTATTCACTTTTTTTAACGCTTCAAAATCTACCTCGTACTTTTTTGCAATTTTCCAAAGGGTATCCCCTTTTTGTACGATATGAATTTTCAATTTTTCCCCCTCCTGTATAACTTATCTATAATAAAGTGAAACTTCCATCAGTGGAGGTTTTCTTCCCCCACCTGTCTTATTCGCTTTTCTCGGAATCTTTAGGTGTGGTCTTACTGTCCATGACTAGCGGGATAAAAACGAATATAAACACAATGATTTCTTCACCACAATGTATGCTCATAAAAGTAAAATTATGTACAAAAGAAAAAGCAACGGAAATCCGTTGCTTTTATACGCGCTCTAACATTCTGTTTAATGCAAGTATCGCGAATTCCGTTACCTTTTTATCTACCTCAATTACATTTACACGTTCTCCGTTTAAGATTGTTTCTAGTGCCCATAATAAATGTGGTAAATCGATACGATTCATCGTTAAGCATGGACACATAAATGGATTGAGTGAAATAATTTCTTTATCTGGGTGCTGCTGAATAATCCGATTAACTAAGTTCATTTCTGTACCGATTGCCCACTTGCTTCCAGACGGAGCCTTTTCAATCATATCAATAATATATTTTGTTGAGCCTGCATAGTCAGAAGCAGCAACAACTTCATAGCAACATTCCGGATGAACAATAATATTCATATCCGGATGATTTCTCCTTACACTTTCAATATTTTTCACAGTAAAATTTTGATGGACCGAACAATGTCCTTTCCATAAAATAACTTGCACATCTTCCATATTCCCGTCATATTCTAATGAATCTGTGTGCGGATCCCAAATTGCCATGTTTTCTAATGGTATACCAAGATCATATGCTGTATTACGCCCTAAATGCTGATCTGGTAAAAATAAAATCCGCTCTTTTTGTGTAAATGCCCATTTTACCATCTCTTTCGCATTAGAAGATGTAACTGTCGCGCCGTCATTTCGGCCGCAAAATGCTTTAATTGCAGCAGTTGAATTTACATAAGTTAATGGAAGTATTGTATCTCCAAATAGTTGCTGCAATTCTTTCCAAGCTCGCTCTGTTTGTTCAATATCGGCCATATCAGCCATCGAACAACCAGCTCGCAGATCAGGAAGAATAACAATTTGTTCATCTGTTGTTAGCATATCAGCTGTTTCTGCCATAAAATGAACACCGCAAAATACAATATACTTTGCCTCTTTATTACGCGCTGCCACTTGTGCAAGCTGCAAAGAATCTCCTGCCCAGTCTGAAAATTGAACGACCTCATCTTTTTGGTAATGATGCCCTGGAATGAAAAGCTTTCCCCCTAACTTTTTTTTAATTTCACGCACACGCTCTTCCATCTCTTCGATTGACATTGTTCCATAACGCTCTGGTAGCATCGTTTCAATCGGCTTTACTGTTTCTAAAATATTCATCAATGAAGTCCCCCTCTTCTCCCAATCACACTTCAATATTGAAACTAATATCCAACGCTTTTACAGAATGCGTTAACAATCCTAACGAAATGTAATCCACACCCGTTTGGCCATAATCCGCTACATTTTCCATCGTAATTCCGCCCGAAGCCTCTGTAACAATTGCACTTGGAACGAGCTTACAATATTCACGTACTTCTTCTGGTGTACGGTTATCAAACATAATAATGTCTGCTTTGGCAGAAACTGCTTCTAATACTTGTTCTTCCGTCTCTGTTTCTACTTCTACTTTCACCATATGTCCTAGCTGCTCTTTCACCGCTGTTACCGCCTTTGTAATCGACCCAGCAAATGCAATATGATTATCTTTAATCATGACACCGTCGTATAATCCAAAACGATGATTATAACCGTCGCCGCATACAACGGCATATTTATCAAACATACGAAGCCCTGGCATCGTTTTTCTCGTATCACAAATGCGTGTATGACTGCTCCCTAGTGCAGTAACTGCTTTTCTTGTCATCGTCGCTACGCCGCTCATACGCTGAATAACATTTAACACAACACGCTCAGCTGTTAATAAAGAAGCTATCGGCCCTTGTACAGTAGCAAGGATATCTCCGTTTGTTACCATGTCCCCGTCTTTTTTATGAAGTGTTACTTCAATTCGATGATCTAATAACAAAAAACCTTCCTTAATTACATCAGCTCCTGCAAACACACCTGTATCTTTAACAAGCAATGTTCCCTTTGCTTGCAGATCGTTTGGAAAAATAAGCTGCGACGTTACGTCTCGCTCCCCAATATCTTCTAGAAAAAATTGTTTCAATGCCTCTTTTACTTTTAACGCATTCATAGTACCCCTCTTTTCTTATGCGAATTGCAATATATTCTTTCTCATCACAATTTCATGCATCTTATTACTACGATTTGGGAAATCACTGCGATAATGACCGCCGATACTCTCTTTTCTTTGCCGTGCAGCTTTTGTTAGTAACTGACAAACTGTTAACATATTGATAATTGTTATATCTTCATTTGTGAGATTTCCATATGGAAACAGTTTGTTATATGTCCCATACCGCTCTAACCATTGCTTCGCATACAATAAGCCTTCTTCTGTGCGGACAATTCCAACGTATTTCATCATCATCTCTTGTATTTCTTCTTTGTTTGGTAATTGTATTTGTTGTAAATTACCCTTCACTATTTCATTAGTACCCACGATTCGCGGTCTACTATTTTCTAAAATGTGTTCTCCGACACGTTCCCCAAAAACAAGACCTTCTAATAATGAATTACTCGCAAGGCGATTCGCACCATGTACACCATTACATGCAACTTCGCCAACTGCATATAAACGTTTAATTGACGTTTCCCCATCACAATTTGTTTTTACACCGCCCATATGAAAATGAGCGCCTGGTACAACTGGAATATATTGATCCTGAATAGCTACGCCATGTTTTTCACATAAAGAAGCGACCGTTGGAAATCGCTTTTCAAAATTTGCAATAGATGATATATCTAAATGCACCGTTTCACCTGCTAACATTTGTTCATGAATGGCACGCGCCACCACATCACGAGGTGCAAGGTCTTGTTGTTCATGAACATTTGTCATAAAGCGCTCTCCTTTTCCATTCCGAAGAATCGCTCCTTCTCCGCGCACCGCTTCTGAGACAAGGCCGCAGCCAGCACCATTTACGTACAACATTGTTGGATGGAACTGTACAAATTCTAAATCGACAAGCTCTCCCCCGGCTCGGTACACCATCGCTAAACCATCGCCTGTAACAGTACAATCATTAGAAGTAAATGCATACAGTCCTCCAATACCACCTGTTGCCAATACGACACTCTGCGCGTAATACTTTTGTATATTCCCTTCACTATCACGTGCTACAGCGCCGTGACAAGTTTGATTTTCTATTATCAAATCCAGGACCATTTCTTGTTCAACAACCGTCACGTATGGAAGTACTTGCTCTGCAAGATGCGCTAATAAGTTTTTTCCAGTTGCATCCCCGCCCGTATGTAAAATACGTCTTTTTCGATGCGCCCCTTCTTTTCCAAGGTGAAGCCCTCGTTCATCGCCGTCAAAGTACATCCCATTATCTAATAATGTTTGCATTTCTCGCGGTCCATGCTCTACTAAATAGCGAACCGCTTCCGTATTGTTATAATGGCAGCCCGCTGCAAGTGTATCTTCATAGTGGTTATCTGGATGATCAGATGAAGATACTGCTGCTGCAATCCCGCCTTGTGCTAAATTTGTATTGTTGTTTCGCCTTGTTTTCTTTGTGATAATTATCACATTCTTTTCGTGGCAAATGGTTTGTGCAACGCGCAGCGCCGCAACCCCGCTCCCGATAATTAAGACATCTGCATTTGGCATTTTCATTGCCCCCTACTTTACACTTTTCAACTGTCTTGACACCTATATTTACATATAATTAAAATAATAACAAGAACTTTTTAGAAAACGATATGAAAATCTTATACAGAAAGGGCTATGCTCTATGATATACATGGACTATGCTGCAACAACACCTATGAGTAAAGAAGCGCTAGAGACATACACAAAAGCCGCTGAACGTTATTTTGGAAATGAGCAAAGCTTACATGATATTGGCGGGTCCTCCGCCTCTTTGTTACAATCTTGCCGCCAAACATTGGCTGCGATGATCGGCGGGAAAGAACGAGGCATTTTTTTTACAAGCGGCGGATCTGAATCGAACTATCTTGCCATTCAATCATTATTAAATACCCAGAGCGGCAAGCATATTATTACAACACCTATGGAACATGCATCAATCCGAAATTATTTTCGTCTACTTCAAAAGCAAGGCTATGAAATTACTGAAATTCCAGTGGATTGCTTTGGCATGATTCAACTTGACGAACTCGAGCGTGCGATTACGGAGCAAACCGTTCTTGCAAGCATTCAACACGGAAACTCTGAAGTCGGCACACTGCAACCAATTGCTGAAATTGGAGCCATTCTCAAAAAACATAACGTCTTATTTCATACCGATTGCGTACAAACATTTGGAAAAATACCGATTCATGTAGAAGAAATGAATATTGATAGCCTCTCTGTTTCAGCGCATAAAATTTACGGGCCAAAAGGAGTCGGCGCATGCTATATTAACCCGCAAGTACGCTTTGGAGAAGTATTTCCAGGAACCACTCATGAAAGAGGATTTCGCCCTGGCACCGTAAATGTCCCAGGCATTGCTTCGTTTATTACGGCAGCGCAGCACATGCTACAGAACCAACAAGAGGAAATAGGACGTTTACAAAAATTACGAACATACTTCATGAAGCAATTGCAAGCTCTTTCACCTGAAATACAAATTGAAGGTCATTCTACTTCTTGTTTACCGCACATCATTGGGGTTACAATAAAAGGAATAGAAGGTCAGTATACGATGCTAGAATGCAATCGCCATGGCATTGCGATTTCAACAGGAAGTGCTTGTCAAATCGGAAAACAAGAGCCTTCTAAAACGATGCTTGCGATTGGCAAAGAACATGATGAAGCGAAACAATATGTCCGTTTTTCATTCGGACAGCAAACAAAAGCAGAACACATCGATGCAGCTGTTCATGCAATTGCAGAAGTTAGAAATCAATTCAATAGAGGTGTTAATAGAAAATGAATCAAAATGACCAAAAAAAAATTTTAGGTGAGGAAAGAAGACAGCTCATTTTAGAATGGCTCCTCGCTGCAAATAAACCATTATCCGGCAGTGAATTAGCAAAGAAAACAAACGTAAGTCGTCAAGTTATCGTACAAGATATTTCTTTATTAAAAGCACGAAACGAACCGATTATTGCAACGGCACAAGGATATTTATATTTAAAAAGGGCAGAAAAACAACATACTACATTCGAGCGTATTATCGTTTCCAATCATCAGCCATCACAAGTACGCCAAGAACTTACAATACTTGTTGACCATGGAGTTACCATTAAAGATGTAAAAGTAGAACATCCAGTGTACGGAGATTTAACTGCTTTAATTCTAGTAAGTAACCGATTTGAACTTGAACAGTATTTAAAAAAGATTGAAGAAACAAAAGCGGCTTATTTATCTCAGCTTACAGATGGGATTCATTTACATACAATCGAAGCAGATTCGCTTGAAAAGTTAAATGCTGCCTGCGCGGCATTGGACCGAGCTGGGTTTCTTGTTCATTAAAAAACGCACAGAGAATTTTACTTTCTCTGTGCGTTTTTTATTTTTATCATGCTACAATGGAGAAAATGATGGGAAAGGAGATAATATATGGGGATTGAACTCATTCACTTTAGCATTGGGAAACCAAAAACAATGCAATATGCAGAGAATAAAGAAATGACAAGCGGCATATGTAAACAGCTTGTGGAAGATGCTTTTTTATCAACAGATGGATTTCGAGGAGACGGTGTTGCTGACTTACGCTTTCACGGCGGGCCTGATCGTGCCGTTTGTGTTTATCCTTATGAACATTATGATTTGTGGGAAAACGAGTTTCATATATCACTTCCTTCATCTGCATTCGGAGAGAATGTAACAGTTACACATATGCTAGAACAAGATGTTTGTATTGGCGACATTTATCAGCTCGGCGATGCAATTGTTCAAGTGACGCAAGGAAGAATACCGTGCAGTACAATTTCGAAACGACTCGGTATTTCTGGCATTTTACCTCGTATTGTTGAAACTGGCTTTACAGGATATTTATGCCGCGTTCTACAAGAAGGGATGGTTCGTAAAGACTCACAAATTACGTTACTCGAACGTCATCCGCACCAAGTTTCCATTCTATTTGCGAACGAGATCTATTTCCGAGGTCAAAAAGATGTAGAGGGCATGGAAAAGATTATTGCCGTTCCTGAACTCGCCGAAGAGTGGCGAAAATCATTAATGACACGAATTGAAAAATTAACATAAAGAATCCCAATGCATACGCTACTTGGGATTCTTTTTTATACCCAATAAGAAGAATAACTCCCGAGTAATGTAACCGAAAAACCAAGTGCTTCTAATTCCATTTTCACTCCCGGAAGCAGAACATCATCATACTCTTTTTCGACATCAATTAAGAAAAAATAATTACCAAGCCCTGTTTTCATTGGACGAGACTCAATTTTAGAAAGGTTTAATTTCCTCCATGCAAATGCGGATAACACTTGATATAATGCCCCTGCATAGTCTGAAGGTAACGTTATCATAAGCGTTGTTTTCGCCTTGTGCTTCTCTCCATTTTTCGGTAATTCCACACGATCGCTCTTATGTAACACGAGAAAACGTGTATGATTATTTTTATGCGTATGAATATCACGCTGAACAATCGATAATCCATACTTTTCTGCCGCAGCCTCATTAGCAATTGCCGCAATTTTTTCTTTTGGGTGTTCCATCACAAACTGTGCAGCGGCACTCGTTGATGTCATATCCCGAACGGTCACACCTTTTAATTCCTGGTTTAAAAATTTATGGCACTGCGCAATCGCATGTGGATGAGAATGCACCGCATATACATCTTGCCAATTTTGTGCGTGCTGCGGATGAACGAGCAAATGTTGCTGGACAGGTACTGTAATTTCACCAACAATCGGCAGCATTTGCTCATGTACAAGATAATCAATCGTAATATTTACCGAGCCTTCAATCGCATTTTCAAGCGGGACAACTGCAAAATCGACAACACCATTTGCTGCTGCATCTATACAATCTGGAATGGTTCGGTACGGTACATGTTCAGCCTCAGGAAAGAAGCGACTCACCGCCATATTTGTAAATGTTGCTTCTGGTCCTAAATAGCCAACTCGAATCGTCATATCGTCCCCTCTTTTTCGTTTTCTTACTGTTATATCATAAACACTTCTATTCTTCTACTTGTTTTTCGAAAATTACAACAAAAAAGACTAGCAAAAGCTAGCCGATCTGTTTCATGTATTCTTTTTGTGCAAAGAAGAAATAGAGCGCACATGCGATAAGATAAATAGCAATTACTTCTAAAACGCCCCAAGGTGCTTTCATAGAAAAGGCCTTTTGGCACGTATGTAAAGCAACTGCACTATGTACACTTCCTAATAGAACCGGAAAAAAGAATAGAATCCCTAATTGCCAACGTGAAATCTTATTTATTTCTTGCTTTGTCATTCCGAGTTTCAAAAGAGTTTGATATTGCAAGCGGTCATATTCAATATTATGAAACCACTTAAAATAAACTGTACTACAAGACGCTAGAAAAAAGAGGACACTAATGAACGAACCGACAAATAATACTAGATTCCCTCCGTCTTTCATCATCTTATAATTGTACACATTATTACGAGTTACTGACTCTTTCCCTTTTAAAATGCGAGATTGTAATTCCTCACCTAATCTTCCTGTATTGTCCCAATCTCTTACTTCATACCCATTGTATACATATTTTTCATGATTCGGAACTTGACGAGAAAGCTTCTGAAAATCTTGATTGTGCATAACGAAGAATCTTCCGCTCCGCTGACTTGTATCGCTATTAAATGCATTCCCTTCATATGCTCCGTTATATGTAAAGCGATATGTTTCTTCGAGTACTTTAAAATTTATATACTTCTTAGGATCTTTAGGGAGAAGATCATACTCACTATAATAAATAAATGTCACTGTCCCCTCTTTCGGATGAATCTGCTGCTTCGACTGTCTTTTCGCTTCTCTATTATATTCATCTTCTCCAATCACAGTTGCATAAGATTCTTTACCAGAATCTAATTGAAATATTGCTGGGAGACCGACAAATGTTGCATAACGAAAATCATTGACACCGTGCTTACGCAATATCTTTTCAACCGTTTCTTTCTCCATTATTTCCCTAGAGTCAATCCCTTTTTCAACATAGGAAAAAGCATGCGGCTGTTCATACCGAAATAGTTCTCTCATGTTTGAAAAAAACAAATAAACAGAGCCTGTCGCCGTTACTACTATCGTTGTTAGCATAGATAAAATAAAGAAAAAGCGCCGATTATCTTTCACTGTATGTAACAACTGATTAATAACGAATAAATGCGGATAACGATACATGAAACCCTTTCTATTTTTAATTCCTTGTAATACTTGAATTAGGCCATGTGTACATACAAAATACGTACCAACTGTCGTTAAAATAGAAACAGGTATAAAATAAAGAGCAATGTTCATCATCGTCACTTTTGTTGTTAACCCATAACCGATACTTATACAGATGAAACCGAGCCAACAAAGCCACTTCTTACTTCTTGTTTCTTTTTTTCCTTCTTGCATTTCTTTTAATAGATGAATAACTTCTATTTTCCATATGCGCAGCGCACTAAAAATGGCTAAAAGAATAAATACAGCACCATATGTCATAATCGTTATCACAATAACCTTCGAGCTGAGCACAAACGGCAATGCAGTCTGCATATTAAGCAATAAACTAAAAATCATAAAAAATAGCTTTAAAAATAACGTCCCAATCCCAATTCCGAAAAAGCTCGCAAGGAGCCCCACTACCATTTGCTCCATGATCATCATCCAAATGAGATTTACTTTCGTAGCTCCCATTAATATGAATAGCCCCAATTCTTTTTTTCGAGACTGTATAAAGATCGAACTAGAATACAGAATAAATAAAATCGAAAACGCAATTACAATTACATCACACGTAATTAGGCCCCCTTGTAAACCTTTATACAGCTCACTCACTTTCAACTGAGGATGCAAAATAATAGATGTATACATAAAAAAAGCAAAAACTGAGAAACAGCTACTTAAGAAAAATATTTTGTAGTTGTGCCAATTCCCTCTAACATTTTGAAAAGTAAGTTGATAAAACTTCACCTTTCTCCCCCCTAAAACCCGTTACATATGTAAAAAGCTAGGAAGTCCTAGCTTTTTACGTGCTTTAAATATCCTCTTTGTGCAATCGCAAAATATAATGCGGATGCTAATACGTATGCTGTAATAATAACCGCTCCTGATTTCCATAAGTCTAGATACAACATGTTTCCTAGTGTATATAATGCAAATCCACTATGCAAAACACCTATCAAAATCGGAATAAAGAAAATAGCTCCCATTTGCCGAACTGCAATTTTACGAATCTCTTGATCGGTCATACCAATTCGTTTTAAAGAATGAAATTGAATACGGTCTTGTTCTTTATCATTAAACCACTTAAAGTATGTCATGCTGCAAGCGAAGAAGAAGAACAATATTGTTATGAAGAAACCAATAAACATCGTAATCGCACCATTTTCTTTCACATTTTGATAAACAAGAATTGCATTATCAAAATTTTCTTTTTTATCATCGGCGATGTGACCTTTTAATTCCTTCACGAGAGCCTCCGTATCTTTCCAGTTCTGAATATAATAGCCGTAATACATCATCTTTTCTGCATCTGGGACGGCAGCTGCATACTTGGCGTAGTCTTGTTCATTTACAACAAATAAATTACCAGTATTAAATAACGCTTTTGTATACGGCTTATTTAACTTCAGCTCATACGATTGATTTTGTACTTTAAATGTAAAAGGCTTCGCTGCATCAAATTTCATGAGTTCATTCATCATATCCAACACAACCATTGTGCCAATTCCCGGTTTATTATGAATCTCCTGTTCCTGTTGCTTTCGTGCTTCTGCATTAAATTCTTGCTCAGAGATAATTCTTATATCAAACTCTCGGTCTTCATTCATCCATTTTATATGAAACGTTCCTGGTATTTCTTTTAAGGTTACTTTTCGTGCCTGTTCAAAATTATGTTTTTTAAGTAGTGATTGCAATGTTTCTTCTTTCACCACTTCATGAGAGTTTACCCCTTTTTCTTGAATGGAAATAGCATGCGGAGTATGATCCACTACTTTCCCACTCATATCCTCAAAGAAGACGTATAACGTCCCCATTGCCGATGCAACAATTGCTGTGATGATCGAAACAACAAATAGAAAACGTGCGTTATCTTTCATCTTATAAACGAGATTACTAATAACGAACAAATTCGGTTGCTTATAAAAAAGCGACTTTCTCTTTTGTAATGCTTTTAATAAGACAACACTTCCTTGCGTGAATAAAAAATAGGTTCCGATAATCGTTAAACCAACGATTGGAAGGAAGTACACCGTAAGGTTCATAAACGTTACTCGGAAGCAAAGAACGTAAGCAACGATAATACTTAGTAATCCGACTAAAAATAACCATGTAAACGAAAACGGCTCGACTCTTTGTTTTCTTGCATCGCGAAGTAAATCAATAATTTGCAGCCGCCATATCGTCCATAATCCAAATAATGATAAGACGAAAAAGAGAATCAAATATACACCGGCAGTAATTGCGATTGCTTTTCCATTCCATACAAATGGCAATGCTTTTTCAATTCCTAATACAGCACTGACTGCTTTAAAAAAGAGTGGTAAACCAAGCATACCGAAAGCAATTCCAATGACAATTGAAATACAGCCAAGAATCATTTGCTCTAGCATGATCATTCTTCCTAACTGTCCTTTTGTCGCACCAATTAAAGTGAATAGTCCTAGTTCTTTTTTACGAGCCCGTAAAAAGATGGAGTTCGAATATAAAATAAATAACGCAGAAAATAAAACGACAATATAATTACATGTCTCTAACCCTTTTTCAACGCGCATTTTCTGACTAATGTTACCACCAACGACATCTGGATGATAAATAAACGAAGCATACATAAAGAACACAAAAATCGATAAACAGCTACTAATTAAAAACGCTTTATAATTACGCCAATTTCCTTTGACATTATTAAACGCGAGCTGGCGAAAGTTCATGGTACTCTCCCCCTAACATCGCAAGTACGTCTAATATTTCTTGGAAGAAGGCTTGCTTTGTTTCTCCTTTATGAATCTCTGAAAAAATTTCCCCATCACGAATAAATAAAATACGTTCACAATAGCTTGCCGCAACAGGATCATGCGTTACCATAGCAATCGTCACTTTCTTCTTTTCATGAAGTTCCTGCAGAGCACCCATTAATGATTTTGCTGATTTAGAGTCTAAGTTTCCTGTCGGTTCATCAGCTAAAATTAAAGTCGGCTGATGAATAATCGCCCGCGCTGCTGCTGCACGCTGCTGCTGACCACCCGATACTTCGTACACTTTTTTATGTAAAATTTCTTCTATGTTTAGAAACTTTGCAATTTCTAATACTTTCGCATCAATTTCTTTCACAGGACGATTTGCCATTACTAGTGGCAATATGATATTTTCCTTAATGGATAACGTATCAAGCAAGTTGAAATCTTGGAAAATAAATCCTAAATGTGTACGACGAAACGCCGCAAGTTTAGCAGCACGCATTTGACTAATCTCTTCACCGTTCATATAAACGTGACCTGATGTCGGCTTATCAATGGTTGCTAATAAATTGAGAAGCGTTGTTTTTCCGCTTCCTGATGGCCCCATAATGCCGACAAATTCACCCTCTTCAATTTTAAAGTTAATATTATTCAACGCTGTCGTTGTTACCGATCCTTTTGATTGATACACCTTTGTCAAACCTTTTACTTCAAGAACGCTCATTTCGAATCCCCCTATATGTTTTCTTCTTACTCTTACTATAGAAAAAACGAGGGAAAGTAACGAGTGATTTCCCTTACAAAACGGTTTGTTATCTTACAATTTTGTCATTTTCCGCATCATTTGATGATATCCTTTATCTTTTGAAAATTGGAACGTAAATGTTGTTCCTTCCGTCTCTATTGATTGTACAGAAATCCCATGGCTAAGATGATCACAAATTTGCTTTGTAATGTATAACCCCATCCCTGTTGCTTCTCTCGTTTTCCGTCCATTGACACCTGTAAAAAACGGTTCAAAAATTCGCTTTATATCTTGCTTCGGAATCCCTATTCCATTATCACGAATATGTAATGTAATAACATTCTCTGTTTCTTCTATTTGAAATATAATTTCTTTTTTCTCTTTCTCTGTAATCCTTGTATACTTCAAGGCATTCATCACAATTTGATTCATTGCAATACTAAGCCATTTTTGATCCGAAGCTACCATGTACTGTTCTTTCTCAAATAGAACCTTCGGATATACAGCATACTGAATGAATGTTTTTTTATGTTGATTAATACTGTCACGAACAATATCTACCACATTGACTTCTTCTATTTTATAATCTTTTCCGAACTGTTCGAGTCGTGCCATATGAAGCGCTAAATCTAATCCCTGTAATATACGATTATTTTCTTCACGAATACTTTCAATCGTATCTCTTGCTTCGCGGTGCGTTTGTCCAAGTTTTTGCAGCAATAGTTCAATGACAGATACAGGCGTTTTCATTTGGTGAATCCATTGGTTCATAAAGATCGTTTGTTGTTCTCCTTTCGCCTGTTGTTCATGCATTTCATTCATATATTGTTGCCTTAAGAGCGAAAAAGCTTCCACAATTACTTCTTGTTCGTATGAATAGGACGAACTGACAGATAAAGAATGATGTAACTCCTGTCCCTCTGCAATATAATGTTCTACCTTTTGTAAAAAAGCTCGTCGTTTCTGGTAATCATGCATCAGAAAAATAGCAAACACGACGACTGATAATAAAAATCCATATAGCCATGTACTCCAATTTATAGATTGTTTCTGTAAAAAAGCTTGCAGCTGTAAGACAAGACCGAATAGGATCATACTCATTATGTAAGAAATAAGTAAGGCGATGCGGTCCATCACATATTTTTTAAGATTCATGTTCGTTCACCCAATTCGTTAAGAGCGCATATCCATAGCTCCGCTTCGTAACAATGGCATCTTTAATTCCTATATCTTCTAACTTTTTACGGACACGCTTTACATTTACAGTTAATGTATTATCATCAACAAAAGCAATCTCATCCCATAATGCTTCTAACAACTCTTCTCTCGTTACATATTGATCCGCTTGCTTCATTAAGCATTCTAATAAATAGTATTCATTTTTTGTAAGCTCCACCTGCTTCCCTCGCCATTCTGCCATATGCTGCGCTGGAAATAAAAGCAACCCATTCACACCAAAGTAGTCACTTTCTGCCGCTGATGCATATTCACCATACACGCGGCGCAATGCACTTTTCACTTTTGCCATAACAATATCTAAATGAAACGGCTTTGTAATGTAATCATCACCACCATTTTCAATCGCCATTACTTGATCCATCTCTCCTGTACGTGCAGATACAAAAATAATCGGCGCATTGGAAACAGTACGAATTTGACGGCACCAATAGAACCCATCAAAATATGGTAGATTAATATCAAGTAAAACTAAATGCGGGCTCACTTTTGCAAATTCATCTTTTATATGCTGAAAATCTTGTACACGAAATGATTGATAACCGTATTTGTCAAGGTGCCCTTCTAAAATATCACCAATTTTCAAGTCGTCTTCTACAATCATTATTTTATACATATCATTCTCACTCCCTTTTAAAAAGTGCATGTAAATGCCGTTTCTATCTGTCCTACATCTACCCTTTTCCATTATAATGGCAAATTCCAATTTGAGGAGATTTTTTTATTTACGTACAAAAAAAGACTGCCGAAATTCGGCAGTCCTTAATCGATAAATTCAAATTCATATTCAAGAATTTTTACAATATCGCCGTCTTTTGCACCGCGCGCACGTAGTGCTTCATCAATGCCCATACCGCGCATTTGACGAGCGAATCTGCGAACAGACTCATCACGACTGAAGTCCGTCATCTTGAATGTTTTCTCAATATCATAACCAGTAATGGCAAATGTACCATCGCTTTCACGTGTAATTTCAAATTTAGAGCCTTCACCCTCAAATTTGTACATTACACTTGCTTCAGATTCATCTACAACTTCGTGTATTGGGAATTCTGGTGTTGTTTCGATAAGATTTGCTACTTCAAATAGTAAATCACGAACACCTTGACGCGTTACTGCAGAAATTGGGAAGATTTTCACTTCATCGCCCACTTTTTCTTTGAACGCTTGTAAATTTTCTTCTGCGTCTGGCATATCCATTTTGTTTGCAACAACAACTTGTGGACGCTCTGTTAAACGCAGATTATATTCTGTTAATTCATTATTGATTGTTACATAATCCTCATATGGATCGCGTCCTTCTAAACCAGACATATCAATCACATGAATGATAACGCGTGTACGCTCAATATGGCGTAAAAATTGATGTCCAAGCCCAACACCTGCATGTGCCCCTTCAATCAATCCTGGAAGGTCTGCCATAACAAAGCTGCGACCATCACCTGTTTCAACTACTCCAAGGTTTGGAACAATTGTTGTGAAGTGATATTCAGCAATTTTTGGACGTGCTGATGATACAACAGATAATAATGTTGATTTACCGACACTTGGGAATCCAACAAGACCTACATCAGCTAACACTTTCAATTCTAGTACAACTTCACGTTCTTGACCTGGTTCACCGTTCTCAGCAATTTCTGGAGCTGGATTCGTTGGCGTCGCAAAACGTGAGTTACCACGACCACCACGGCCACCTTTTGCGATAACTGCTGATTGCTCATGCGTTACTAAATCCGCAAGAATTTGACCAGTAGCTACATCTTTTACAACTGTTCCCGGTGGAACCTTTACAATTAAATCATCCGCTTTACGGCCATGTTGGTTTTTACTCATTCCATGTTGACCGCGATCCGCTTTAAAATGACGCTGATAGCGGAAATCCATTAATGTACGTAATCCTTCGTCTACTACGAAAACAACATCGGCACCTTTACCACCGTCACCGCCTGCTGGGCCACCTTTTGGAACATATTTCTCACGACGATACGCAACCATTCCGTTACCGCCATCGCCGCCTTTTACATATATCTTGACCTGATCTACAAACATTATCTCACCACACTTTTTTCTAGTAGTTGTAATATAACCGAGATTTCTTCATCTCGCACTGTATAAGAAATGGAAAACCATTTATTGTGTTGATAAGCAAGCCACTCTTGTATCTCTTGTACATTTGTTAGCTTGCCACGAAAATCAAAAAAGAAACGAGCATCTTCACATTCAACTGTGATACAAACATAATTTTCAACATAAACGTCTAAACTATGCTCAAGCATTTGGAAAAATTGAGCCGTCCATACAGATACTCTTTCATCTAGATGCGATAAGTTATGTACTTCTCCTAATACTTCATACTCCAATAAGCACGGATGCTGTTTCCAATTATATGTTAAAATCCATTCTGAAAACTTAGGCATAGAAAGCCCAATCAGATTTGATTCTTGTCTCGCTTCTTGGACAAAACGATCGATGAGTCCATGAATCTCTTCCACTCTTCCAAGTGAAAGATTTCCTTTAATCATTTGCATACGATTAAGCCAATCATGTCTTGAATGACGCAACGCATCTATAATTGTCCATTTTTCTTCCATCCATATACCCCTTTAATATAGAAAAACCCTAACCTGCACTCAGGTTAGAGTTTTCCGTGAGTTTCTTATGCTTCTTGAGCAACAGGATATACGCTCACTTGTTTGCG
>Ga0102589_1003284_pt1 | contig 17140 bp, 15 predicted proteins | sample AraplaMF_Col_mLB_FD_76858 | JGI IMG/M metagenome (GOLD analysis project Ga0102589, IMG submission 76858) | Arabidopsis root microbial communities from the University of North Carolina, USA - plate scrape MF_Col_mLB | ecosystem: Host-associated > Plants > Roots > Endosphere | place: USA... | reverse complement strand
ATATTCAATGTGTGCTCCTTTTCCACCTTCTTTACACATCGCCATTGGCCATTCATCACGATCATAGCCCTTCTTTGATGGATATGGAGCTAGTGATTGCTTTCTTCTATCCGCAGCACCCTTTCGATCAATCGTACAAATTTGAGAATGACCTTCTTGCATTGCATTTGCGATATGTTTTCCTGTTTCAGGATACTGTTTTTTCGGGAACTCAAGAACTTGGTCGTATGCTATGTCTTTCTTATCCCCTTGTTCTGGTGCCATCAAAAATTCGTATACACCAATTAATAACAAAAGGACTGCAGCAATTGTAATTAAAATACTTTTAACTTGTTTCATCTAAACTAAATCCTCCATTTTCTTGCCGCTAATATGGAACGATTCTCCTCCTCTTTCTGTCATTATAACAAATTTCATATTCTTATGTTTTCAGACATTATTCTATATTCCCATCTTCTTTTTCATCAAAATCATGCTGTTTCGTGCAGCATTTCACTAATCATGTAGAAAACTTTAAACCTTCCGACATTTTTTTTCAAAGGAAGTACAAAACAAGAAATGGAATTGATATACATGATACTTTTTAGGGAGGAAATGTCATGAATGGAACTTATAAAACGAAAGATGTCACAAATAAAACGGGAATCCCCAAAAATGTAGTTCGTAAATATAGCCAACTTTTAGAAGAACATGGCTATTTTATTGATAAAACAGCACAATCTCGCACGTATAAACTGGATGATGTACGGATATTAAAATTAATTCACGAACGAGCTGCTTCATTGAAAGAAGATATTATGGAAACAATTGCATTCATACTAAAAGAAGAAGAGGCTCCAGCAGCATCTCCTACTATTGTAGAGGAAAATAAAAACCTGCAACTGAATGAACAAAGCAAAAAATTTGAAGAATTCATGCACAAATTAGATATGCTCGCACAATTAAATGAAGCCATTATTCATCAAAATTCCACCCTTATTACACAAAATCGGTTAAAAGATGAAAAGCTAAATGAATTAATGCAACAAGTATATGTAAAAGAGGTAAAACAGGAAGAAATGCTACAAAATCTTGTGGATCATGCCGCAGACAATGATGCGCTGCAAAAAGAAAAAATGGATCTACTCATGAATCATATGTATAAACGAGAATCCAAACAAGAAGAAAAAATGAACAAACTTATGAATCAAGTTTATAATAAAGAAAGTAATCGTGATGCCCAACTCATGCAAGTAATTCGAGAAATACAAGAAACAAAACGGTTAATTGCCGCTTCGCAAGAACAAAGTTTCTTAAAATCGTTTAAAAGTTTATTTGTTCGTTTTAAATCTGAAAAAACAGGAGAAATCAATAAATAAAAGTTACCGTTTTTTGGTAACTTTCATTTTTTATGTATTATGTTTTGCATTGCATCTGGTAATGTAATGATCGCTTCCGTACCTTTTCCTATTTCACTTTTATATTCAAGTGTACCACTATGAGCTTGCAAAATACTAAATGTAACCATTAACCCAAGCCCTGTTCCTTTCTCTTTCAATGAATAATATGGTTGTCCAAGTCTTGCAAGTTGCTCTTTCGTCATACCAACACCGCTATCTTTAACACGAATAACGATAGATTCATCTTTTTGCCATGCAGTTACCTTTAAGTATCCTTTATTTTCTTGAATTGCTTCAATTCCATTCTTCACGACATTCATAATCGCTTGTTTTAATTTTGTTTTATCACCTATCGTATATAAATTTTCTGCAATTTCGACTTGTAAATATACGCCTCTCATCGCAGCAAATGAAGACATTAACGTAGCCATTTCAATAAGTTGCGCTGATAAACAAATATGTTCTTTCTTATCAATTTGTGGCCTCGCTAAATTTAGATAGTCTGAAATAATTTGTTCTGCCCGGTCTAATTCAGCTAAAACAAGATGCATGTATTCTTTATTTCTCACATCTTCTGTACTTTCTAGTAATTGAATAAACCCGCGTACAACTGTAAGTGGATTACGAACTTCATGAGCTACGCTCGCTGCTAACTCACTAACAATATTTAATTTCTCAGACTTTTGCATTTCTGTTCGTAACATTGCATTTTCATATAAATATTCTGTTAAGTAAACTTGGAAGGTCATTGTCATAATCATAATGAATGAAGCAAATATGTATTCACTATATAAATAAGATATCATTGGTGTAAGTCCCTTCCCAAACAGCAATCCAAACACTTCAAATCCTAAAGAAATAAGAGTATAAAAAGATGCCAACATAAAAGATAAAACGATTTTTTTCTGTCTCGAAAATGTACTCCACTTTTTAGACAATAAAAAAGGAATAACAGAGATAAAAATAACTTCTAGTGCACGGAGCCAACTTAAACCATTGAGAAATCCATCGTATAAAATAGCGATTAGAGCTGGAATAATACCAACTATGCCACCATACAAAAATGCGCTAATAATAGAAATTTGATGAAAATCATAATTACAAGTTTCCCAAACACAAATCGGATATGTCATCGATAGGATAAGCGTAATTGTTGATAATAATACAATAAAATAGCGATTAGGCTTTTGATGCATACTTTGATAGCGATTTAAACGAATTGCTTCATACAAAAATAGCGGCAAAATGATGATAGCTACTTGAATCATTAAATCACGGATAAGTCCCATCTCCTCATCCCCTATATTCATTTTGATATGATTATATCATTTTATTGACAATTTTGTTTTATTTTTTCGATTATTCTAAACATTTCCGTAAATAAATTGTGAAGATTACTTCACAACTGTTACAACTTTTCGAAATGATTGTAAACCATGTATCAAATTATCCTAATGCCATATACAATAAGTACAGGATAAGAAATCGATTGGAGGAAGATAAAATGACTGGAACTGCACTCGTTTTAAACGAAGAAAACCTTGTTGTATTAGAAAATATTGAAAAGTCAGTGTACGAAGAATTACAAGGACGAACAGGTACAAAAGATTGTACCTGCTGTGTAAACAACTCGGTAGTGCATTTGGGGAAAGTTTCTTCTGTTCTTTGGAGTGAAGACGAAATCGATTGGGAATACGGTTATTAAACAAAAGGTCGCTTTAGCGGCCTTTTTTGTTTGTAGCTTTTCAAAGCGATTGTATGATAAATATGATAAAATAAAATATATTTTACAACGGAAGAAAGGGAGACAAAATGGAACAATTTATTAACCCTCGTGTAAAGGACATTCAAATATCTGGAATTCGTCAATTTTCTAACATGATTCAAAATTATGACGATCTTATTTCACTCACAATCGGACAACCTGACTTTCCAACGCCTTCTTTAGTGAAGGAGGCCGCTAAACGGGCCATTGTAGAAAATTTTACAAGTTATACACATAATGCAGGCTTATTACCACTTCGTCAAGCCGCATGTGATTTTTTAAAAGAACGCTATGATTTAATATATTCTCCTGAGAATGAAGCAATTGTCACTATTGGAGCAAGTGAGGCAATCGATATTGCCTTTCGGACAATTTTGGAAGAAGGAACAGAAGTAATTTTACCAGCTCCTGTCTATCCAGGATATGAACCTATCATTCGCCTGTGCGGTGCAAAGCCTGTTTTTGTAGATGTTCGTAATACTGGCTTTCGTTTAACTGCAAAAGCAATTGAAGAAGCAATTACAGACAAAACACGTTGCGTCGTATTACCATATCCATCAAATCCAACTGGCGTAACATTATCCAAAGAAGAACTCGAAGAAATTGTAGCAGTATTAAAGAATAAAGATATATTTGTTCTTTCCGATGAAATTTACAGTGAACTTGTATATGAGCATGAACATATTTCTATTGCAAATTTCCCAGAGATGCGCAATAAAACAATTGTCATTAACGGTTTATCAAAATCTCATTCTATGACAGGATGGCGTATCGGTTTTTTATTTGCACCAAGCTTTTTGGCAAGTCAAATCTTAAAAGTTCATCAATATAATGTTACATGTGCAACTTCAATTGCACAATATGCGGCAATTGAAGCATTAACAGCAGCTAAAGACGCTCCCCGTATGATGCGTCATCAATACCAAAAGCGCCTTGATTATGTATACAACCGTCTTGTACAAATGGGATTAACTGTAGAAAAACCAACAGGAGCATTTTATCTCTTCCCTTATATCGGTGATTTCTCTTCTTCTTCTTTTGATTTTGCAATGGAACTTGTGAAAGAAGCTAAACTCGCTGTTGTTCCAGGCTCCGCATTTTCTGAATATGGTGAAGGGTACATTCGTATTTCATATGCTTATAGCATGGAAATGCTGAAAGCAGGCTGTGACCGTTTAGAAACATTTATACAACAAAAAAACTAAGAGGAAATTCTTCTCTTAGTTTTTTTCATTTCCACTACAAGTTTGACGCTTCACCAATTTATGAGGAATAATAATACACTTTGGTGCAACTTCACAATGTTCAACTTTATCAACTAAATATCTAGCCGCTTCGTAGCCTAATTGATAAATATTTACATCTATCGTTGTTAATGGTGGATTTGCCATTTCAGATAATAATACATTATTAAAGCTAACAATCGAAATATCTTTCGGTACGGAGATTCCTTTTTCTGATAAAGCACTTAATACACCTAATGCAATTAAATCATCGGTCGCGATAATAGCTGTTGGCTGTTCGCTAAGTGTCATAAGTTTTTCTACTGCTTTTTGACCACTTTCTCGTAAAAACTCAAGATTTAAAATATACTCAGGTGGCAAAGAAATATCAGCCAATTTTAATGCATCTGTCATTCCAGCAAGGCGATCTTTCGTAACGAGTAAATCTGAATCCCCACCAATAAAAGCAATTCGTTCATGCCCAAGTGAAATTAAATATTCCGTTACTTCTCGAGCCGCCGTATAGTTATCATTATCAATATATGTAATCTCATCTTTTCGCTCGTATGGCTTACCTATAAGAACAAATGGGAAATTTTGTTCATGTAAATATTCTAAAATACGGTCATTCATACGAGAATATAAAAGAATAATACCACCTATTTGTCTTCCTTGTACCATTTTCACAACACCGTTAAAAATCTCTTCTTCCGTTTCTCCAGTTGACATATACAATGAATATTCTTCTCCATGTGCAAATGAACTTATTCCTCGAATCACTTCTGGAAAAAATGGGTTTTGAAAGGCTTTACTCGCAGAACTCGGCATAACGAGTCCAATTGTTTTTGTTGTTTGATTTGCAAGACTTCGCGCATTTAAATTCGGGTGATAGCCTAATTCAGTCATTACTTTACGAACACGTCGTTTTGTTTTCTCACTAATGCTCGGATTATCAGCAATTACACGTGAAACCGTAGAAGGAGCAACATTTGCTTTTTTTGCTACATCTTTAATTGTAACTGTCATAAATTTGTTCCTCCTCTCTTCTTTTATTTACATGATTTGTACAAATTACTTCTATATTCATCGTGCATTTACAGTCAATAAGATTTCCACCTTAATATTTAGAGAAAACGAAGAAAATAGATATTCTATATAAATCCATTTAAATTTCCCGCATATAAGTCGCTTCGATGCTCTTGTCCCTTCCTAAGAAGAAAGTGGTTTTTATGTCGCTTTTTTAACTTGGATATATATACATTATTCCATTCGCAAAAACCTATATTAATGTCGATCTATATTCTCCCTCTTCATGTATTGTAAAGGATAGATGGTTATTTTCCTATACTATATACTATTTTTTTGAATTTTTCTTTGTTCCTATACTTTCTAAATCGATTCTTCAACAAAACGAAACTTCCATCAGCAGGAGGTTCTTCAGCCCCCGCTGACGGAAAGCCTCCCAATCGTTTTTTTACGAACAGTTATTCCCCGCCTTTCCTCTTCACTTTTCTCTGAATCTTAAGGTAGGATTCTAACGATCCGCCAATAGCTGGATAAAAAAAGATAAATAGGACATAACGTCCCATTTATCCCTTCGTTCCTCCAGCTGTTAAACCAGAAATAAAATATTTTTGCAAAGATAAGAATAAAATTGAAATTGGTATCGCAATTAATACCGATCCCGCTGCAAATGTCGTAAATTCATTACCGAATTTTTTCGCTACCATTTCATACAACCCAACAGCTAATGTATAATTTTCTGGCGTACGTAAAATGATACTCGCCAAAATAAAATCAGTAAATGGACCAATAAAAGTAAATAACGCTACAACCGCAACAATTGGTTTTGCCAAAGGCATAACAATTTGCCAAAAAATCCGAAAATGCCCTGCTCCGTCCATACGGGCTGATTCGTCTAATTCTTTTGGAATCGTATCAAAGTATCCTTTCATGAGCCATGTATTCATCGGAATTGCACCGCCAACATAAATTAAAATCAGCGCTATATGTGTATCCATTAATCCTGTTAGCTGCGCTAAAATATACAATGCAATTAACGCTGAAAAGTTTGGGATCATTTGGAGAATTAAAAATGTTAGTAGCCCATTCTTTCTTCCGACAAAACGATATCTCGAAAATGCATATGCTGTAAAACTAATTGACAATACAGAGAAAATCATTGTCAAAACACTAACTTTCAACGTATTTTTATACCAAAGTAAATAGTTACTTTGCGAGAGATCAAGTAGTTTTTTGTAATGGTCCAGCGTTGCATTTTTAGGAATTATACTTGAGCCAGAGAGACTATCTCCTGGATTAAACGATGATCCTATAATCCATAATAATGGATAGAAAATAATCACACACATCATGAAAATTACAAAATAACTTAATGAAAGACGTAATATCTTCTGTCGTTTTATGTTCATTTACATCATATCCTCTTCTTGGAATGATTTTGTTCTTTTAAATTGCCATAAAGCAACTGAAATAACAATTAACGATAAAATCATCGTAAGTGCTGCTGCTTTCCCATATTGAGCCGATGTCATCGTCAACTTATAAATCCAAGAAATTAAAATATCTGTCCCGCCTGCATCTTGTCCCGCTACAGCCGGACCACCGCCATTAAACAGATAAATAATACTGAAATTGTTAAAGTTGAACGTATATTGCGTAATTAAAATAGGAGCAGTCGCATATAAAACGAGCGGTAATGTAATTTTACGAAATTGTTGCCAAGCTGTCGCACCATCTACCGTCGCTGCCTCATACAATTCACTTGGAATCGATTGCAGTATACCCGTCGTCATTGCAAAGATAAAAGGAAAACCGAGCCATGTTTGAATGAAGATTAAAGCGACTTTCGTCCAAAACGGATCTGTCATCCAAGCAATTCCTTTAATTCCAAATAGAGCTAAAACTTGATTGTTAATTGCTCCAAATGATTCGTTAAACATACCAGCAAATACGAGAATAGATACGAATGCTGGAACAGCCCAAGGTAAAATAAAGATTGTACGAATGATCGCTTTTCCTTTAATTCCTGGTTGATTCACTAAGATTGCCAAGAAAATTCCAAGCGATACTTGCAATGTCGTTGCCAAAAACGTCCAAATGATAGTCCAAGAAAATACACTTATAAATGTGTTTCGCCACATTGGTAATGTGAAAATATCAACAAAGTTTTTAAAACCAACCCAATCTACAAGTTTTGCAGGAGGAGAATGATATAAATCATAGTTTGTAAATGCAATTAATATGACGAAAATAATTGGAAGTACAACAACAAAGATTAATAACAGAAATCCTGGCGAAACCATCATATACGGAAAACCTTGATCTAATAAATGATGGTACTGCTCTTTTACAGAGTGTAACGGTATTCCTTCATCACGCTTTTTTCCATTTTGATACGCATCATATATATTAAAAGCATATATACCTAATCCAAATACAGTAACAATAAGCGCTAATATCCCTTTTACTAATAGAAAGATAGAGTGATCACGAGGAACCTCTGTACCGAGCGTTACAATCCCCCACAACCCAATATTTAATAAATCAGCAAAAGCTACAAAAAATGAACAAGTTAATACTAGAAAAATAATACCTTTTACATATTGTTTATTGTACAGTTGACCAATACCAGGAATAATAGACAATGTTGCCGCTGTCTTTCGGTGCTTTGAACTGTTTCCTACATGAGCTGGTTCAAAGGATGTCTGCATGTTTCTTCCCCCTTTTTTTCTTCCCCTTGGAAGGAGGAGAAATTGTGTCTCTTGAAAATAAGAGACACAATTTCTATATTATTTTTTCTTACTATGATTTGCTTCAATGTTTCCTTTAATTTGTTTCACAGCTCCATCAAGTGCCGCTTTTGGATTTTGTTTGTTTGTTACAACTAATTGCAACGCATCAGCAGCTGGCTTCCAAACTTCTTGCATTTCTGGAATGTTAGGCATTGGAACACTATTTTCAGCTTGTGCTACTACTGCTTTTGCAGCTTCGTTATCTTTAATAACTGAATCTTCCATCACTGATTTCACTGGAGGAATTTCTTTTGTTTTTTCAAAACGAATTTTTGCATTTTCTTCATTTGTTACCCAATCAGTGAATTTTGCTGCTAAATCTTTATTTTTTGAGAAGCTAGTTACATGCCATCCTTTTACACCAACAAATGTTTTCATCGGTTGACCATTCGGTAATTTTGGCATTGGAGCTACGCCATAATCAATCTTTGCTTTTTCAATCGCTTGAAATGCCCACGGACCGTTCATAATAGAAGCTGCTTTTCCTTCATTAAATAATCCATCTGCAGCTGATCCGCCAGACTCACCGATAATTCCTTCTGGGAATAGTTTTTCTTTATACCATTTTTGAATAAATTCTGCCCCTTGTACTGCACCGCTATTGTTTAATCCAATATCAGCTGGATTTGGTTGACCGTCTTTCTCACCAAATACATAACCGCCCATACCAGCCATAAATGCATTTGCAAAATAGAAGTTATCTCCTAATGCTAAAAATCCATATTTTCCGTCCTTCGTAAACCCTTTTGAAAAATTAAATAGTTCATCCATCGTTTCTGGTGCTTTTGGCATTAATTTTTTATTGTAAATGAATACAGGTGTTTCAATAGCCTTTGGTAAACCATATAATTTTCCATCATATGTTTGTGCTTTTAGTGATAAATCAGTAAACTTACTCTTTACAGAATCATCTACTTTTAATTCAGAAAGTAGCCCCTCTGTTGCTGCATTTCCAATTTGATCATGCGGCAATGTTACAACATCTGGTCCTGTACCAGCTGGACCGTCAAGACGAAGTTTTTTCACCTGCTCTGTCATCTGAACTTCTACAACTTTTACTTTTACATTATATTTCTTTTCAAAACTTTTTACGGCTGGATCTAAACCAACACCTTTTTTCTGATCTTCCCAAACAAGAAGATCATAATCTTTCTTCTCCTTGCTCGCTTCTTTTTTCCCTGAATCTTTCGGACCACACGCGGATAACATTCCGATTGTCAAAGCTGAAACTGTTAATAATGATAACGCTTTCTTCTTCATCCCTAACTACCTCCCAAATTATGTACATCATACTTCAATTAAAATGAAAACGTTTGCATATAGGAATTTAATAGAAGCACAAACAATCTTTCAATCTATGAAAACGTTTGCGCTATTTGTTTTTCATTATACATTCTTTTATAGATTTTGCAATATTATTTTTCAAAAAATTTACGTAATCATTCTCTATTGTCATTGACTTTATATAAAATGAGTACTACTCTTATAAACAATATTAAAGTTATGTAAAAAGCAATCGTGTGCAGTATATAGTTATTTTCTTTAATAGTTAAGGGGGATTTTTCACATGTTAAAAGAAGCAATATACCATAGACCAAAAGATAATTTTGCATACGCTTACAATGAAAAAACACTTCATATTCGACTACGTACAAAAAAAGACGATGTAGATGTAGTTTCCCTCATTTATGGGGACCCATATGAATGGCAGAATAAGAAGTGGCTCACAGCGAAAATGACAATGAAAAAGAGTGGTTCGACGCATTTATTCGATTATTGGTTTGTGTCAATTGACCCGAAATTTAAGCGCTTACGATATGGATTCGAACTACAAAATAAGACGGAAACTATCGTTTATACAGAAAGAGGATTTTTCTCTGAAGCACCTACCGATGACGTCGGCCATTACTTTTGCTTCCCATTTATTCATGAAAAGGATGTTTTTACAGCTCCTTCATGGATAAAAGATACAGTGTGGTATCAAATTTTCCCGGAACGTTTTGCGAACGGAGATGATACATGTAATCCAACGAACACTCTTCCTTGGGGCAGCGCAGAGCCCACTCCGACAAATTTTTTTGGTGGAGATTTTGCTGGTATTATGCAGCATCTTGATTATCTTGTGGCACTCGGTATTTCCGGAATTTATTTCACTCCAATCTTTGCGGCACATTCGAATCATAAATACGATACAATTGACTATATGGAAATCGATCCGCAATTTGGAACGAAAGAAACATTTCAAAAACTGGTAGAAGCATGTCATCAACGGGGTATTAAAATTATGCTAGATGCCGTGTTTAATCATAGCGGATACTTTTTTGATAAATTTCAAGATGTTCTTGAAAAAGAAGAATGCTCTCCTTATAAAGATTGGTTTCATATTCATGAATTTCCGATTAAAGCTGAACCTATGCCTAATTATGATACATTCGCTTTTACACCCGATATGCCGAAACTAAATACTGCTCATCCAGATGTAAAAGAATACTTACTAGAAGTAGGGCGCTATTGGGTTCGAGAGTTTCACATAGACGGTTGGCGACTTGATGTTGCAAATGAAATTGACCATAGCTTTTGGAGAGAATTCCGCAGTGAAATAAAAGCAATTAACCCTGAAGTATATATTTTAGGAGAAATTTGGCATGATGCATTGCCGTGGTTACAGGGGGATCAATTTGACGCTGTTATGAGTTACCCTGTTACAAATGCTCTTCTTTCTTATTTTGCACACGAAACAATTAAGGCTAGTGAATTTATGGAACAAATCACAGCATCTTTGCATTCATATTCCATGAATGTAAACGAAGCTGCTTTTCATCTATTAGATAGCCACGATACACCGCGAATTTTAACGACCTGCAACGGTAATAAAGAAAAAGTGAAATTACTTTATGTATTCCAACTTTCCTTTATCGGTTCGCCATGTATTTATTACGGTGACGAAATCGGAATGGAGGGCGGCATGGATCCAGGCTGCCGAAAATGTATGATTTGGGAAGAGGATAAACAAGATAAAGAATTATTCCAACATATACAAACATTAAATTCACTACGTAAGCAATATAAAGCCTTTAGTGGACACGGTTCATTTCAATGGATTGAAGCAAACGACAAGCACAACTATATTTCTTATATAAAAACATACAAGAAGAAAACAATCTTTTTTGTTTTAAATCCAACAAATCAGAAAGTTACAGCTCCTATCCCTTATGATATCGCTGGTAAAAAGATTACCAACTTATATACAAAAGAAGAGTTTTCTGCAGAAACAAACTCACTGCAAATTACACTTCCACCGTACGGATTTTCAATTTTGACATGGTAAATAAGAAAAGCCTTGTATAAAAAACAAGGCTTTTTCGCTATTTGTTTGAGATGTGTTATATTCTATAACTTCTATCTTCTCATTTCAGTTTATACACCCTCGTTTCATAAGGCTGTAAAGCAATATTTCTAATCAATTCACTCTGAACATCATAATTGTGTATTAATAACTCTGAACTACTATATGTGATCTCTGTTGGCAACGCAAAAACACATGATTCCTCATTAAAGTTTGCAATAACAAGTAATTTCTCATTTTTCCATGTTCTCAAATAAGCAAAAATCGATGGATGATCTTCTAGAATTAAGTCATATGTACCATATACAATAATCTCATGATTTTTACGAAGTTCAATCAATTTCTTGTAGTAATAGAAAATAGAATTTGGGTCATGTAATGCCTGCCATGCATTGATATCTTTATAATTAGGATTTACTTTTAGCCACGGCTTTCCGGTTGTAAATCCAGCATGTTCACTGTCTTCCCATTGCATCGGCGTCCGAGCATTATCGCGTCCTTTTGTATAAATAGATTGCATTACTATTTCATGATTTTCACCACGTTCCATTACTTTTTCACGGTACATATTCAAGGTTTCAATATCACGGTAATCCTCAATTGAATCAAATTGGACATTTGTCATCCCAATCTCTTCACCTTGATAAATATAAGGAGTTCCTTTCATCATATGAAGTACCGTCGCTAACATTTTCGCTGATGGAATACGATACAATTTATCGTTACCAAAACGAGATACAACACGCGGCTGATCATGATTATTCCAATACAAACTATTCCATCCTGTACGCTCTAATGCTTTTTGCCACTTTGTTAAATTCTGCTTTAACGTAAGGAGCGAACATGGTATCACATCCCATTTACCATTTTCTCCAGAATCTAAATCCATATGTTCAAATTGAAATACCATCTGCAATTCCTGACGCTCTTCAGCTGTATAAAGTTTAGCTTCTTCCGTTGTTGCACCTGGCATCTCACCAACTGTCATAATGTCATATTTAGATAGCACTTCTTGATTCATTTCATGTAAATATGGATGAATATTAGGTCCATTCATAAAGTATTGATGTCCAGATACATACCCTTCCGTTTCAACATCAACAGCTGGGAGCCCCTCTGTTTTTGAAATAAAATTAATAACATCCATACGGAAACCATCAATTCCTTTATCAAGCCAAAATTTCATCATCTCATAAATCTCTTTACGTACATTCTCATTATCCCAGTTTAGATCCGGTTGCTTTTTTGAAAATAAATGTAAATAATATTCATCTGTCGTTTCATCATATTGCCAAGCCGACCCACTAAAAGCAGCTCCCCAGTTATTGGGCTCTTTTCCATCTTTTCCTTTACGCCAAATATAGTAATCTCTAAAAGGATTATCTTTTGACTTCCGAGATTCAACAAACCAATGATGTTCATCTGAAGTATGATTAACTACTAAATCCATCATTAATTTCATATTACGTTTATGCATTTCACTTAACAATTTATCCCAATCATTCATCGTCCCAAATTCATCCATAATCTTACGATAATCGCTAATATCATAACCATTATCATCGTTTGGAGATTCGTAAACTGGCGACAACCAAATTACATCTATACCTAGTTCTTGTAAATAATCAAGCTTTGAAATAATTCCGCGAAGATCACCAATTCCATCACCATTACTATCCATAAAGCTACGCGGATAAATTTGATATACAACACTTTCTCTCCACCATTGTTTCTCCATCATAATCCCCCATCTCATTATTTATTCACAAAATAGCGCAAACGTTTTCATGAGTGAATAATAACAGATTATAGACAAAATGAAAACAAACTTACACTCTTTACTATGATCAAACAGTTGTAAAACCAGCGTTCTACCAATAATAAGAACGCAGTATTTAATTAATAAGAACACAATATTTAAACCGTAATTTTAAAAAATATGCAAACGTTTTAATTTTTTTATTTATTTTTTTTATGCACTCATTTATAATAAAACGAAAGAAAACGTTTTCACATTTTTGCTGGGGGGAAAAATCAATGGCAGAACTAAAATTAGAAAACATTTACAAAATATATGATAATGATGTAACAGCAGTAACAGACTTCAATTTACACATACAAGATAAAGAGTTTATCGTATTCGTTGGTCCATCTGGATGCGGGAAATCCACAACATTACGGATGGTTGCTGGTTTAGAAGATATTTCGAAAGGTGAATTTTCAATTGATGGCAAATTAATGAATGACGTTCCTCCGAAAGATCGCGACATTGCAATGGTCTTTCAAAACTATGCACTCTATCCGCATATGAGTGTTTATGATAACATGGCATTTGGCTTAAAGCTTCGTAAAATATCAAAAGACGAAATTGATCGCCGCGTGAAAGATGCAGCCCGTATTTTAGGGCTTGAAGATTATTTAAACCGAAAACCAAAAGCATTATCAGGAGGACAGCGGCAACGTGTTGCATTAGGACGTGCCATTGTTCGTGATGCAAAAGTCTTCTTAATGGACGAGCCATTATCAAACCTTGATGCAAAATTACGAGTAACAATGCGTTCAGAAATTTCTAAGCTGCACCAAAGACTTGGAACAACAACTATTTATGTAACACATGACCAAACAGAGGCTATGACAATGGCATCGCGCCTTGTTGTTATGAAAGATGGGAAAATACAGCAGATTGGAACACCAAAAGAAGTATACGAAACACCTGAAAATATTTTCGTTGGCGGATTTATTGGTTCTCCTGCGATGAACTTCTTACGTGGTCAGTTAACAGAAAGTCACTTTGTAGTAGACAATAAAGTTAAAATTAAAGTATCTGAAGGAAAAATGAAACTACTGAGCGAACAAGGCTACATTAACCAAGAAATTATTTTAGGAATACGTCCAGAAGATATTCATGATGAACTCTTATTTTTAGAAGCTTCACAAGATACAACATTTACAACAAAAATTGAAGTTGCTGAACTATTAGGTGCGGAATCCATTTTATATATGAAACTTGGAAATCAAGATTTTGTAGCACGTGTCGATGCGAGACATACGTTTACAAACGGTGATCAAATCCAGCTTGCATTTGATATGAACAAAGCGCACTTCTTTGATGTAAAAACCGAAAATCGCATTCGCTAAATACAAAGAAACCGTCCATATTCATGGACGGTTTTCCATTATAATATTACCTCTGCTGTATGAAATGGTTGTTGCTTTGTTCCTATAACACCAGAAGTCGGTAAATCTGTTAACATCATTTCTTAGACCGACAAATATAAGAATTTCCCCAAATGTAAAATTAGTACCCTTCATTATAAATATATCATTTTAAAAATTTTCATTCCAATTAAAAAAAGCGCGCCTTTCCGTGACGCGCCATTAATATGGAGGGTACTATATAGGAGATGCCTGTCCTATATAAATTCTATTATATCAATTAAATTTATCGAATTTTGTAAAAATTTATACTCGATGAAATTTTTTATTAAAACGATCCCTCTTTACCAAATTACCAAAAACAAATTTTGACAATAATAAAGAAAGAGAAGTAGTTACTCCTCTTTCTTTATCCCGCTATTCGTGGGCAGTAATACTCCCACCTCAAAATTCAGTGAAAGCAGTGTTCAGTTCCAGTGGCTAGAATGTTAGGTGGGAGATAAACTGTTCGTAAAAGCCCGATTGGTAAGGGTTGATAATCAGTGGGGAATGAAGAAAACCCCCACTGATTAAAGTTTCACTTTATACAATGCTTATAACTCTAGTTTTTACTATAAGATCATGATACCCGCTATTATCACTTCTAAACAGCATCATGTATATATTACATATTATTGGAATTCCAAGAAATAAAATATTTGGTATTAATAATACAATAAACCTCATTGTTAATATTCCAAGCGTTAACTTTTCATTTGTAAGTGCTACAAGTTTTGTACGTGTAAATTTTTTCCCTGGTGTATATCCATTCCAAATAAATGGTAGAACAATAAAATAAAGTGCCATTAATAAACATACTAGTCCAAGATCATAACGAATATCTCCTAAACTTACATTAAAACGATTCAAAATCGCCTTATAGTTTCCTGTTGTGATCGCGACTATAGCACCGTACAGAACAGAAATGAAAAACATATCGATAATTGCAGCCCCTATGCGATTCATAACGATCGTCGGACGATGTATTTTCAGCTTCATGTTGTGTCGACTCCTTTTTCTATCCTTTATGTTTCATCCTATCATGTCTAAAAACAGTTGTAAACAACGCATAAATTGGTGTTTTACTATCTTTTCCTGTACAATATGTATCAATCATATTTCGGAAGGAGGAGCTCATATTGAAACGATTCATCATCTTCTGCTCTTTCATACTTTTAGCTAGTTGTTCAACAGATTCTAAGCACTCTCATTACAGTATTGGTGATGAATATGAGCTTATTGCTGTTACTAGTGACGCCCTAGAACTTTTTCCAAAATCAGACGCCTTGTATGCTTCTCAATATATTCCAGCAAAAATTGTAGAAATTGCTTGGAACGACGCTTATATTTTAGCTAAACAAATAGACCAAACAGATGACCCTAACAACCCTGACGCCTCAATTACCAATCAAGCGATAGAAAATTATTGGATTATTGATTTAAAAAACAACCGCCGATTTGGTCCCTATACAAAAAAACAATTTGAAGAACAAAAACACGAATTTCGTATCTCAGAACAATTACAGAACGTGAAAACTTACTATAAAAAACAAAAATCTTAAAAAAGGCCAAATGTGTCATTTGACCTTTTTCTCATTAATTTTCTTTGTAAAACAACATTCCATACACAATAGTTCCAAACATAATACAAAATAATAATATGAATGCCCGTTGAATCAATCCAATATGCAATTGCAAAGTGACTTGAACACTCTCACCGTTATAATATCCATAGCCATAGAAAAAAACAAACATCAATATAAATATATAAATTTTGTATTTATAAAAATAATGTGCAATACTCATCCCTATCCCAAATAGTACTCCTATACATACAATTTCATATAAAAGATGAATAAGTGATAACTGCACGATTCGTTGTAACATATATAATAAGCCTATTTGAAAACAAACCGCTAACATAACTCCGATTAACACCGTGAATCCCCTCACGGATTGTCTCCCCTTTCACTCTATTCACTTCATTATATTCAAGAAGCGATAAAACGAGCGGGGGGTTGTACTACTTAAGAAGAGTTTTTATATCTTTCCAGCCGTATGCAGTTTCTTCTACGTGTAATTCTTCAATTTGTTTCTTGTCTACAAAAGAGCCTTGTAATGCTTCATAAAAATATTTAGAAGGATTACTTGCCACTACCCAAACAAGCATAGAATAGCAGCCATTTTCATATAAATCCACTGCTACCGCTTTTAGCAATCTTTTCCCGAGCTGATTTCGCTGGTATTCTTTTAAAATATATATCGCATATAACTCTCCGTCATATCCATAACTACCTGTTCTTTCTTTCCCTCCATCTGCAAAACCGATTATTTTTCCGTCAACTGTTTTAGCAACATAAACATGTGAATGCTGTTCCTGTAATATTTTTCTCCATAATCCTTCTCGCTTCTTCTAT
>Ga0102589_1003283_pt1 | contig 17150 bp, 15 predicted proteins | sample AraplaMF_Col_mLB_FD_76858 | JGI IMG/M metagenome (GOLD analysis project Ga0102589, IMG submission 76858) | Arabidopsis root microbial communities from the University of North Carolina, USA - plate scrape MF_Col_mLB | ecosystem: Host-associated > Plants > Roots > Endosphere | place: USA... | reverse complement strand
GCAGACCGCCCGAAAAGGCACTTGCCCGAAGGGTTGGCGTGAAATCGGGCGATTGGACGCCCCGGTTGCTTGCATGGGCATCAGCCCATGCGGCGCATCCGAAGCATCCACTCATCCCGATTGCACGCCAATGCGATCTCCAAAAAGACATTGAACAGGTTTCTAACATCATGAGCATGCAAAACCCAGCGCCCCAGCAGGCCCGCATCCTCGTCATCGACGATGAGCCGGACCTGCGTACCTTGTATGAACTGACCTTGCTCAGGGAGGGTTACCGTGTGGAAGCCGCCGGCGATTTGCAGCAGGCCCGCCAGCAGCTCAGCGAGAACCGGTTTGACGCGGTCATCACCGACATGCGCCTGCCCGACGGCCTGGGCCTGGAGTTGCTGCGCGATATCGTCACCCAGCAACGCAGCGAGCGCTGCGTCGTCATCACGGCGCATGGTTCCGCCGAAAACGCGGTCGAGGCTCTCAAGGCCGGCGCTTTCGACTACCTCACCAAGCCGGTCGATCTCAAGCAGTTCCGCAGTGTGGTGGCATCGGCCGTGCAAGGTGCCAAGCAGTCGGCGCCGGCTGCCGACAAAACTGAACGGGGCACGTCCGACTCCGGCATCGCGCCTCTTGCGATACCCTTGCCGGTGGCCGCCGAGGCCCCGCTGATATTGCAGAAGCTGGTCGGTGAATCGGCCGTCATGCGAGCCGTCAAATCGCGCATCCTCAAGGTCGCCGGCAGCATGGCACCGGTGCTGATCCAGGGTGAATCGGGCACCGGCAAGGAACTGGTCGCGCGCGCGGTGCACGGCTGCAGCCATCGCGCGGCGGGCCCGTTTGTGGCCGTGAATTGCAGCGCCATCCCTGAGAACCTCCTGGAGGCGGAATTTTTCGGCGCGCGCAAGGGCGCCTATACCGGCTCGGCCCAAGACCGCCAGGGTTATTTTCAGGCGGCCAAGGGTGGAACCCTGTTTCTCGACGAAATCGGCGACCTGCCCCTGGCCATGCAGTCCAAGCTCTTGCGTGCCATCCAGGAACGTACCGTGCGGCCGCTGGGCTCCGCACAGGAAGACCCGGTGGATGTGCGCATCGTCAGCGCCACCCACAAGGACCTGGTGGCCGAAGTCCAGGCGGGCACTTTCCGCCAGGATCTTTATTACCGGCTCAACGTGATCGAGATTCACGTGCCGGCCTTGCGCGAGCGGCGCGAAGATTTGCCGGCCTTGTGCAAAGCCTTGCTGGCCCGAATTTGCCAGGAATCGGGCTTTCCAGTCCCGGAGCTGACTGACGCCGTGATGGCACAACTGCGTGCCCTGCCTTTCAACGGCAACGTCCGGGAACTTGAAAACACGCTACACCGGGCGGTAGCGCTCGGTGACGGCAGCGAACTGCATTTCGACGCGCCGGCCGAGGAACAGGTCGCCATTCCGGAAAACCTGCAGGATTACCTGGACAGGCAGGAGCGCAGCATCCTGACCCAGGTGCTGCTGGAAAACGGCTTCAATCGCACTGCCGCCGCCGCCAGGCTGGGCCTGAGCCTGCGCCAGATCCGCTACCGCATTGCCCGCCTCAACATCGTGACGCCGGGCAGCGAAGACCCTGCCGATGGGCTCGATGCCGCCGATGACCCCGCCTGAGAACCCGGACGCAAGTACTTTGCAACCCCTGTGGCGGGATGGCTGGTACCGTTACGCGCGCGCACTGGCATCGCCCAATTTCGGCCCCCGCCCCGAAGGTGCTCGGATCGACCTTGTCGTCATTCATTCCATCAGCCTGCCGCCCGGTGAATTCGGCAACGGCAATGTACAGCGCCTCTTCACCAACCAGCTCGACTGGGAAGCCCACGCCTACTTCCAGGCCATACGCGGCCTGCAGGTGTCGTCGCATTTCTTTATCACCCGCACCGGCGCCTTGTGGCAATTTGTCGGCTGCGGAGACCGGGCCTGGCATGCCGGCGAATCAAACTACCGCGGGCGTGGCAACTGCAATGACGACTCCATAGGCATTGAGCTCGAGGGCCTGGAGGGCGGCGTTTTTGAGGCGCCGCAATACGAGACCCTGGCCGGGCTTTGCGCATCCCTGGTTCAGGCTTATCCCATCGCCCACATCGCGGGGCATGAACACATCGCACCCGGCCGCAAGCGGGACCCGGGCCCGGGTTTTGACTGGCCTCTGCTGCAAGATTCGCTGGCCTTGCCGGCTAGGTACTTTCCCGAAACCGTTTGAGCACTCGCGGCGCATAACCACACCAGTGTGGTGCGCTTTCAAGCCAGAAATTTCCCGGTATTTTTACCGCGCTAGCATGGGCTTGTGTTGGCGGATCAAAGCCCTCCGCAAGGCGCGCCACAGCGTCATGCAAACCTCGCGAGCCTGATGGAATCAGGCTCTGCGCAAGATAGGTGACACGAATACGAAGGCCTTATGCGAGGGGTCTGCAGCGGAAGGAAAAAAGCCACAAAACGTAACGGTCCATAAACTCGGCGGTACACTACCTGTAGTGGCTTGTATTCCCCCAATACCCTATGTATAGTGCCTAAGCCCTAATTCAAGATTGATGTAATTCGGGCCCCGGCGGTGAGAAATAGGTTCATATTTTTGAACCCCCTCCGCCAGAACGGATTGCCCGAACCGCACATCAAGCCAGTCAATAAAACAAAGCAAAGAGGAAGTCATGCAAACAGCACAACACGCAGTGCCCGCAACACCAGCCGTTGCCGCCAGCAACCCGGCAGCCAGCGCTCCCCATACCCAGCCCAATCCCCTTGCCCACTACCAGATCATCCGCCGCAACGGCAGCGTGGTGCCGTTCGAGCCCAACAAGATCGCCGTGGCCATGATGAAGGCCTTCCTGGCCGTTCACGGTACGCAGGGCGCGGCATCGGCCAGCGTTCGCGAAACGGTTGACGGCCTGACCCAGGCGGTCATCCGCGCCCTGATGCGCTCGCGCCCCGGTGGCGGCACCTTTCATATAGAAGACGTCCAGGACCAGGTCGAGCTCGGCCTGATGCGCGGCGGCCACCACGAGATTGCCCGCGCCTATGTGCTGTACCGCGAAAAGCGCACCCAGGAGCGTGCCCGCCAGCCGCAGGTCCAGACGCCCGCCGCCCCTCTGATCCACGTGACCGACCGAGGCAACCGCGTCGCGCTCGACGTGGGCAAACTGCAGGCGCTGATTGAAGCGTCCTGCGCCGACCTGGGCGCCGACGTCAAACCCGACCCCATCGTTGCGGAAACCATGCGCAACCTCTACGACGGCGTTCCCATCGACGAGGTCTACAAGGCGTCCATCCTGGCGGCACGCACCCTGATTGAAAAAGACCCCGACTACACCTACGCCACCGCGCGCCTGCTGATGCACACCATCCGCCGCGAAGTGCTGGGCGAGGAAGTCACCCAGGCCGACATGGCCGTCCGCTATGCCGAATACTTCCCGCAATTCATCGCCAAAGGCGTGGAAAACGAGCTGCTCGACGAAAAGCTGCAGCAATTCGACCTGGCCCGCCTGGGCGCCGCGCTCAAGCCCGAGCGTGACCTCAAATTTGATTACCTCGGCCTGCAGACCCTGTTCGACCGCTATTTCCTGCACGTGCGCAAGCAGCGCATCGAGCTGCCCCAAGCCTTCTTCATGCGCGTGGCCATGGGCCTGTCGCTCAATGAGATCGACCGCGAAGCGCGCGCCATCGAGTTCTACGAGATCCTCTCGTCCTTCGACTTCATGTCGAGCACGCCCACCCTGTTCAATGCCGGCACCCTGCGCTCGCAGCTGTCGTCCTGCTACCTGACCACGGTCGCCGATGACCTGGGCGGCATCTACGACGCCATCAAGGAAAACGCGCTGCTGTCCAAATTCGCCGGCGGCCTGGGCAACGACTGGACCCCCGTGCGTGCTCTGGGCGCCCACATCAAGGGCACCAACGGCGAATCGCAAGGCGTTGTGCCTTTCCTGAAAGTCGTCAACGACACCGCGGTTGCGGTCAACCAGGGCGGCAAACGCAAGGGCGCCGTCTGTGCTTACCTGGAAAGCTGGCACCTGGATATTGAAGAGTTCCTGGAACTGCGCAAGAACACCGGCGACGACCGCCGCCGTACGCACGACATGAACACCGCCAACTGGATTCCCGACCTCTTCATGCGCCGCGTGATGGAAAAGGGCACCTGGACACTGTTCTCTCCGTCCGACACGCCCGACCTGCACGACAAGTTCGGCAAGGAATTCGAGAAGATTTACACCGCCTACGAAGCCAAGGCCGAGCGCGGCGAGATCAAGCCGTCCCGCAAGGTACAGGCCACCGACATGTGGCGCAAGATGCTGTCCATGCTGTTTGAGACCGGCCATCCCTGGATCACCTTCAAGGATGCCTGCAACGTGCGCTCACCGCAGCAGCACACCGGTGTGGTGCACTCCTCCAACCTGTGCACCGAGATCACGCTTAACACCAGCGACACCGAAACCGCCGTCTGCAACCTCGGCTCGGTCAACCTCGTCCAGCACCTGAAAGACGGCGCAATCGACCAGGAAAAGCTCAAGAAGACCATCACCACGGCCATGCGCATGCTGGACAATGTGATCGACATCAATTACTACGCCGTCAAGAAGGCACGCGACTCCAACATGCGCCACCGCCCGGTTGGCCTGGGCATCATGGGCTTCCAGGACTGCCTGTATGAGTTGCGCGTGCCCTACGCTTCCCAGGAAGCCGTCGAATTCGCCGACAAATCCATGGAAGCCGTCTGCTACCACGCCTACTGGGCCTCCACCGAGCTGGCCAAAGAGCGCGGCAAATACACCAGCTACAAGGGCTCGCTCTGGGACAAGGGCATCCTGCCGCTGGACACGCTGGACATGCTGGCTGAACAGCGCGGCGGCTACGTCGAGATCGACCGTTCCACCACGCTGGACTGGGAAGCCCTGCGCGCCAAGATTGCCCGGGACGGCATGCGCAACTCCAACTGCGTCGCCATCGCACCGACCGCCACCATCTCCAACATCATCGGCGTGGACGCCTGCATCGAGCCCTGCTTCGGCAACCTCTCGGTCAAGTCCAACCTGTCGGGCGAATTCACCGTCATCAACCACTACCTGGTTCGCGACCTCAAGCGCCTGAACCTCTGGGACGACGTGATGGTGGTGGATCTCAAGCACTTTGACGGATCGCTGCGCCCCATCGACCGCGTGCCGCAGGACGTCAAGGCGCTGTACGCCACAGCCTTTGAAATCGAGACCTCCTGGATCGTCGAAGCCGCGGCACGTCGCCAGAAGTGGATAGACCAGGCGCAGTCGCTCAATATCTATATGGCGGGCGCTTCCGGCAAGAAGCTGGACGACACCTACAAGCTGGCCTGGCTGCGCGGCCTCAAGACCACCTACTACCTGCGCACCCAGAGCGCGACGCACGCCGAGAAATCAACCGTGACCGCGGGCAAGCTGAACTCGGTGTCCTCCGGCACCGCGCCCGCAAGCGGTGGCATGAGCGCACTTGAAGCTGCAGCCGCCGCGGCGCAGGCACAGATGAACGCGACGCCGGCAACCGACATCAAGTTCTGCGCGATCGATGATCCGGGATGCGAGGCCTGCCAATAAAAACACCGGATCGCGCGGTCGAGTGGCCGCGCGATTCGATGTATATGAGCAACACAATTTTGTAGCGATGTGAATGAACACTTTTCATTTTGTATCGCTGCTTTCATAATCCCACAGTATTGGAAACCTCTATGTTGACCTGGGACGAAGAAGTCAAACCATCGTTGCAAACACCTCAGAACAGCGGCTCGCACGAAAGCCGCTCGATGGAACTTCCGCCTCTTTCTTTGAATACCGCCGAGCAAGCCCAGCCGCAAGTGCGCATGCTCAACGACGGCGCTTTTCCGGCAGCGCAAACTGCAGCCCCTGCCGCCGCACCCGCCAAGACACAGCGCGTCAAGGCCTCCGACAAACGCATCATCAACGGCCAGACCGACGTCAACCAGCTGGTGCCTTTCAAATACAAATGGGCCTGGGAAAAATACCTCGCTACCTGCGCCAATCACTGGATGCCGCAGGAAGTGAACATGACGCGCGACATCGCGCTCTGGAAAGACCCGAACGGCCTGACCGAGGACGAACGCCGCGTGGTCAAGCGCAACCTCGGTTTCTTCGTGACGGCCGACTCGCTGGCCGCCAACAACATCGTGCTGGGCACCTACCGCCACATCACGGCGCCCGAATGCCGCCAGTTCCTGCTGCGCCAGGCTTTCGAGGAAGCCATCCACACCCACGCCTACCAGTACATCACCGAGTCGCTGGGTCTGGACGAAGCCGAGATTTTCAACGCCTACAACGAAGTCCAGTCCATCAAGGACAAGGACCAGTTCCTGATCCCTTTCATTGAAGTCATCTCCAACCCGCACTTCAAGACCGGCACGCCCGAAGCCGACCAGACCCTGCTCAAGTCGCTGATCGTGTTCGCCTGCCTGATGGAAGGCCTGTTCTTTTACGTCGGCTTCACGCAGATTCTTGCCCTGGGCCGGCAGAACAAGATGACCGGTGCCGCCGAGCAGTACCAGTACATCCTGCGCGACGAATCCATGCACTGCAATTTCGGCATCGACCTGATCAACCAGCTCAAGCTGGAGAACCCTCACCTCTGGACCGCTGAGTTCAAGGCTGAGATCAAGGCGCTGTTCATGAAAGCCGTCGAACTGGAATACCGCTACGCCGAAGACACCATGCCGCGCGGCGTGCTCGGCCTCAACGCCTCCATGTTCAAAGGCTACCTGCGCTACATCGCCAATCGCCGCGCCACGCAGATCGGACTTGAAACTCTCTTCCCCAACGAGGAAAATCCATTCCCGTGGATGAGCGAAATGATCGACCTGAAGAAAGAACGCAATTTCTTTGAAACCCGTGTGATCGAGTACCAGTCCGGCGGTGCCCTTTCCTGGGATTGATTGAACAAGACGCGCAACACAAAAACGACAATGATTTTTAGAATTGCAATGACCAACGACAGCACCGCAGAGTGCGCGCTGGGCTTTGCTCCTGTGTTCGCGGCGCTGGGACCGGTTTATCCGGGGCCCAACGCCGTGAATCGCTTTACGTACTCCAACCGTGAAGTGCTCTTTGCAACGTGATCAAGGAGAAAACTATGGCAACTGCGAAAAAAACTGCGGCTAAAAAAGCTGCTCCGAAGAAGGCTCCTGCTAAAAAGGCAGCAGCTAAGAAGGCTCCTGCTAAAAAAGTAGCAGCGAAAAAAGCTCCGGCTAAAAAAGCTCCAGCGAAAAAAGTAGCGGCCAAGAAGCCAGCTGCGAAAAAATCGCCAGCGAAAAAGCCAGCAGCCAAGAAGGTAGCGGCCAAGAAGCCAGCGGCGAAGAAAGCCGCAGCGAAAAAGCCAGCAGCCAAGAAGGCCGCGAAAAAGGTAGCGAAGAAACCAGCGGCCAAGAAAGCCGCTGCGAAGAAGCCTGCCGCCAAGAAAGCAGCGAAAAAGCCCGCTGCGAAGAAAGCCGCGAAAAAACCTGCTGCCAAAGCTGCGAAAGCACCCGCTGCAGCGGCTGCCCCTGCGGCTCAGACTACTCTGAACCCGCAAGCTGCCTGGCCGTTTCCGACAGCCAGCAAGCCGTAAGCAGTAAGGTAATTCTGCTTAGAGCCCGATATCGAAAGATGTCGGGCTTTTTTCATTCCCGCCGCCTTCTCGCCTCCCCTTCCCACAACCGCAATGGTCCCACCCACACAACCGCCTGAGCTGGCTTTTCTGCGCATGGAAAAGAACGGGGATGTGCTGATCGACGTGCACGTGGTGCCGAATGCCGCCAGGACCCAGGCAGTTGGCCTGCACGGTGAATCCGGCCGGCAGGCGCTGCGCTTGCGGCTGCAGGCGCCGCCCGTGGATGGCAAGGCCAACCAGGCCCTGGTGAAATGGCTGGCCGGCTGCCTGCGGGTGCCGCAACAAGCGGTCCAGCTGGCGCGTGGCGATACCTCCAGGCGCAAGCAGCTGCGCGTGAGTGCCGCGGCGGCCGGCCAAGCCGCGTGGGATGAACTCGTGAAGGCGGTGGGCGAGGAGGACCCAGCCGCTTGAAAGAAGTACGTTAAGCCGCGCTCTGCTCGGCTGACAAGCTGTAGTTCTGGCCGCCACGGGTCGCGATCTTGAGCGCGCCCACCCGGTTGCCCAATGCGGCGCAACGCGCCAGAGACCAACCCTGCTCCAGGCCGAACAGCAGCGCCCCCCGGAAAGCGTCACCGCAGCCGGTCGGGTCCACCACGGCCTCGGCCTTCACGGGGGGCACCAGTGTTTTTTCACCATCAATCCAGACTTCGCAGCCCTCGGCGCCCAGCGTCACCACCAGGCCCTGCACACGCCGCGACAATTCGGCGCACGACAAGCCGGTGCGGTCGCTGAGCATTTTGGCCTCGTAATCATTGACGGTCACCCAGGTGGCCAGCTCAACGAAATGCGAAAGCTCTTTGCCGTCGAACATGGGCAGGCCTTGGCCCGGGTCAAACACGAAAGGGATACCGGCCGCCTTGAACTGCTCGGCGTGCTGCAGCATGGCATCCCGTCCGTCAGGCGAGATGATGCCCAGCTTGATGTCATCGCGCGCCGCGATACGGGTCACATGTGCCTGCATCATCGCGCCGGGGTGAAATGCGGTGATCTGGTTGTTGTCGCGGTCGGTCATGATCATGGCCTGCGCGGTGTAGGTATCACCGACCTGGCGCACAAACTCAGTGCTGATGCCCAGCGTCTTCATGCGCTCCACATACTCGGCGCCGTCGCTGCCGACCGTCGCCATGGGCAGGGCCGTGCCGCCCAGCTGCCGCAGGCTGTAGGCGATGTTGCCGGCGCAGCCGCCGAATTCGCGGCGCAGCGCCGGCACCAGGAAGGACACATTGAGGATGTGCAGCTGGTCGGGCAGGATCTGCTCCGAAAAGCGCCCCTCGAAGGTCATGATGGTGTCAAAGGCCAGAGAGCCACAGATAACAGCGGACATTGATTATTCTCGTTTCAGTTTCAGTCAGGGATAAAAAGCCAGGACGCGGTAGCCCGCTACCCGCAGGGGTGTGGAGGCCGTGGGCGCGGAGGAAGATGGGGATGAAGCCGTGGAGGACGGCGCATCAGCCGCTACTTTCATGACGACCAGCCCCGCCATTTCGGACTGGGCGGCCAGGGTCGAGGCCTTGGCGCCGAATTGCTTTGGCGCCAGGACACGGCGTACCACGGCCTGGTCCTGGGTGTCGGTCAGGGTCACCTCCAGCGACGGGACTTCCAATGCCGCCACCCCAATGTTCTTGAGGGTGAAGCTCAGGCGGTAGGCGTCAGGCGCGATGCGGTTGAATGAAGAACTGTCGATCACCAGAACCTCAATGTGGCGAGGCGGGCGGATGTCACAGTGCAGCGGGCCGCACAGCGCCTCCAACGCCGGAAGCAGCCGCGGCTCCAGCGCGGCCAGCATGTCACGTTGCTGGATGGCCCATTGCGCGACCAGTGTGGCCAGCAGCAACAAGGACAGCAAGGACAGCGTCAAACGTGTCAGCGGTTTTCGCCAGAAGGCTTTGCGCCGCGCATCCCGCACAAAGGACACGTCGTGCTCCACCGGGTGCCCGGGCATGCCGGAATCCACGTCCGAGTAGGCGAAGCTGGAATCGTCCTCGACAGCCTGGCGCACCATGGCGGGCTGATGTGGCAAGGGCGGCGCATCGGGCAGCGATTCGGCGGGCAGTTCCAGCGGGTCGTGCTGGCGTTCCTGCTGCGCCCGCTTCCAGCGGGCGGGATCAAAATCGGCGGCGCTGTCCTGCGCATCCTCCCAACCAGGCCTGGAAGGCCGCAATGGCGCCCTGTCGGCAAACGAGCGGGCCGGTGCCCACTCCTGCGGCGGCGGCTCTGCCGGCGGATCCGCCTCAGGCAGACTTTGGGGCTCGGTAGGACGGCCAAATTCCGGCACGGGCTCAGGCGCGATCTCGGCCAGCGATCCCGCAGGTGCTGTCAGCGAGGACATGTCGCGCGGCAGCAAGTGGGCCGACGCATCGAAGACTTCAGCGCAATGCCCGCATCGCACCCAGCCTTGTGAGACTTTGAGTTGGTCGGTCACGACTTTGAACATCGTGCCGCATGCGGGACAGCGCGTAATCAGGCTCATGTAGCGCTGTATTGTAGGGGCCGCAACCCGCCCAGGCAGCCCCTCAGCCGGCCGGGAAGCTGGCGGTCATCAGGATCCAGCCCTCTTGCGAATCATGCACCTGGAGCTGGCAATAGGGGGCGTAGGCCTGCTTGAGCTCATCGGCCTGGCGATCCAGGATGCCGGCAAGCACCAGATGGCCGCCCTGCTCGACATGGGCGCACAGCAGGGGCGCCAGCACCTTGAGCGGCGTGGCCAGGATATTGGCCAGCACGGTGCGGTACTGGCCCGACGCCTTGTCGGGCAAGCCCGCATTGAGCACCACATGGTTGGCTTCGGCATTGGCATGCGTCGATTCGACGGCGGCCGGGTCAATGTCGACGGCATCGATGTCAACCGCACCGAACTTCGCCGCGCCGATGGCGAGAATGCCCGAACCGCAACCGTAGTCGAGAACGCGGCCCAGGTCTTTGCCTGCCTGGCTGGCAATCCAGCGCAGGCACATGCGGGTGGTCGGGTGCGTTCCGGTGCCGAAAGCCAGGCCCGGGTCCAGGCGAATCACCTGTCTGGCCTCGGCCGGCGGCTCGTGCCAGGTCGGCACTATCCAGAATTCGGGCGTGATGTCCACCGGGCTAAATTGCGACTGCGTCAGGCGCACCCAGTCCTGCTCAGGCACGGGCTGGACCGCAACCACGCGGCAACCCGCGAAGAAATCCTGCGCCGCCAGTACCGTGGCTGCGTCACGCGCCAGGGCTTCGGTGGCAAACAGCGACACGATGCGGGAGCGTTCCCAGCCTGCCTTGGGCGGCGGCATATCGGGCTCCCCGAAGAGCGCCTGCTCGGCCGGCGTCTGCGCATCGGCATCCTCCACCGACACGCTGAGCGCATCCAGCGCGTCCAGCGCCTCGCTCAGGGTTTCGACTTCGTCAACAGGGGCCAGCAGGATCAGTTCAAACATGGTTTAAGCACCCTGGTTGATTTAGACAATGGCAATCCCCTGCCAGCATGAGCCGCGGAACCGGCTTTGCCGGGCCGCCCCCTCGGGGGGGGCAGGGAGCTACACGAAGTGAGCGACCGTGGAGGCCACATCCACCGTGGGGGTCATCTCTCGCGTTTCGACAGCCACTCTTCAAGGTAGTGGATATTCGTGCCGCCATCCATGAACTTGGCATCCACCATCAATTCGCGGTGCAACGGGATGTTGGTGTTGATGCCTTCGACCACCGTCTCAGCCAGCGCCGTGCTCATGCGGGCCAGGGCCTGCTCGCGCGTGTCACCGTGGACGATGATCTTGCCGATCATGGAGTCGTAATTCGGGGGCACGAAGTAGTTGGCGTAAATATGGGAGTCCACCCGCACGCCCGGCCCACCCGGCGTGTGCCAGGTCGTGATGCGGCCCGGCGAGGGAATGAACTTGTAAGGGTCTTCCGCGTTGATGCGGCATTCGATGGAATGGCCCTTGAGTTCGATGTCGCGCTGGGCGAAAGGCAGCTTTTCACCGGCCGCCACCATGATCTGGGTGCGCACGATGTCCACGCCGGTGATCCACTCCGTGACCGGGTGCTCCACCTGCACGCGGGTGTTCATCTCGATGAAATAGAACTCGCCGTTTTCGTAGAGAAACTCGAAGGTGCCCGCGCCGCGGTAGCCAATCTTTTTGACGGCCGCAACGCAGCGCTCGCCGATACGCTCGATCAGCTTGCGCGGAATGCCGGGCGCCGGCGCCTCTTCCATGACTTTCTGGTGGCGCCGCTGCATGGAGCAGTCACGCTCGCCCAGCCAGACCGCGTTCTTGTGCTGGTCGGCCAGGATCTGGATTTCGATATGCCGCGGGTTCTGCAGGAATTTCTCCATGTAGACCTCGGGGTTGCCGAAAGCCGCGCCGGCCTCCGCCTTGGTGGTCTGCACCGCGTGCAGCAGAGCCGCCTCGGTGTGCACCACACGCATGCCGCGCCCGCCGCCGCCGCCGGCCGCCTTGATGATGACCGGGTAGCCGATCTGCTTGGCAGTGCGCTTGATGAGGACAGGATCGTCAGGCAGAGCGCCTTCGGAGCCGGGCACGCAAGGCACGCCGGCCTTGATCATGGTCTGCTTGGCCGAAACCTTGTCGCCCATGATGCGGATGGATTCGGGCGAGGGGCCTATGAACTTGAAGCCGCTTTTCTCGACCCGCTCGGCAAAATCGGCGTTTTCACTCAGGAAACCATAACCGGGGTGGATGGCTTCGGCATCCGTCACCTCGGCCGCCGAGATGATGGCCGGCATGTTGAGGTAGCTGTCCTTGGAGGGCGCCGGGCCTATGCAGACCGATTCATCCGCCAGCTTGATGTATTTCGCTTCGCGGTCGGCCTCGGAGTACACCATCACGGCCTTCACGCCGAGTTCGCGGCAGGCGCGCTGGATGCGCAAAGCGATCTCTCCGCGGTTGGCGATCAGAATTTTTTTGAACATGCGTCGGTAAGCCTGGTTTGAAAAGGAGGCGCTGTGCCCCGCTTATTCAATGATGAAGAGGGGTTGGCCGTATTCAACGGCCTGGCCGTTTTCCGAAAGAATCTTGGTGACCGTGCCCGACTTGTCGGCTTCGATCTCGTTGAGGATCTTCATGGCCTCGATGATGCAGATGGTCTCGCCTTCCTTGACCACGCTGCCGATTTCGACAAAAGGCTTGGCGCCAGGGCTGGCAGAACGGTAGAAAGTGCCCACCATGGGGGACTTGACGGCATGGCCGGCGGGGGCAGCAGGCGCTGCCTCAGCGGCGGGTGCGGGTGCCGGCGCACCGGCAACAGGTGCTGTAGCGGGAGCTGCTACCATGGCAACCGGCTGCTGCATCACGACGGGTGCGCCGCTGGATTTGACGATGCGCACCTTGCCCTCAGCTTCCGTGATCTCCAGTTCGGAGACGTTGGACTCCGAGACGAGGTCGATCAGGGTTTTGAGTTTTCTTAAATCCATGGGTTCTCTCCAACGACGGTAGATGCTGGCGCGGGATCTGGGCGCAGCTTTTGATTGAAAGGCTGGAAACAGGGCGCACTTGACGCGGCCACCGATCTTCCTTCTTTTTTCACTTACTTTCTGCTTTTACGCTTTAAAGCGCTTATCAGTTAACTACTGCGGGGTGGAGCCAGGCGGCATTCCCCGGGAAAGCGCAGAGTGTACATCAAGCCAGAGACCATTCCAAACCGTCTGGCGGTTGGTCTCAATTTCCCTGAAACCCCTTCGGACAGCGCCGTTAGGAGCATATTGCCGCAGGTTGGCCGAATTTTGCGACAAAACCCTCGTCAGGACTCCTAGACGAGCTTCGCCCACTGCGCCAGATCCTCTGGCAGGACCTTGCCGATCTTGCGGTGCAGCAGCTCTCCCGAGGCACTGAATACCGCCGTGAAGGGCAAGCTGCCGGCAAGGTTACCCAGCGATTTGCTGAGCTCGGTCCCTCCCAGGCCGGCCATGCCGACCGGAAAATGCAGGGGCTTGCTTTGCAGCCAGGTTCGCACGGCGGTGGGTTGATCAACGGCCAAACCCACTATTTGCAGGTTTTTATCGCGATTTTCCTGGTAGAAGTAATCCAACAAAGGCAATTCCTCGACACAGGGCGGGCACCAGGTGGCCCAGAAATTGACTAGCAAGAGCTTGCCGCGAAAACTGCTCATGGACAGGTTCTTTCCGTCCGGCGTGTCAAAGTTCAGGCTCCAGAACGCGTCGGTCGCGTTGCCCGTTGCGGCGCCAGGCGCTGGGGCCACCACCTTCTCATCTACTTGGTGGGGCTGGAATTTCCACCAGGCGGCGCCCACGCCGGCCAGACCAGCCAAAGCGGCTGTACCGCCATAAATCAGTTTTCTGCGGTTCACGTGTTCTCAAGCTCCGGGTTGGATGGATAGCAATTTTTGCACTGCGGCAATGTCGCCCCGTGGCGAACGACCCTTGGTATCGGGCCTGAGGGCGCCGCGCAGGTCGTCATGGTCATAGACCATCAGGTGCACGCCCACCGTTTCATTCAAAGGTTTGCACATGCTTCGCAGGCTAAGCGCTTCCACGCTGTCGCCGGTAAAGCCGGTCACGGTGCGCGGCTCGTAGTCCACATTGTGCTCAATCAACGCGATTTCAGCGGATTTGGGGTCATCGCAGAAAAGCTGGATATAGATATCGGACAGCCGCGTGGCCGTGCCGTGCCAGACGGCACCGCCCAGGTAAGGCCGGAACTGCACCAGGCGCTCCATCCAGACCAGGGCCAGTTCGCGCAAAGCAGCCAGCTCGGCCGGCTGGGTGTCGGCGCAGAACAGCGCGATGTAGTCGCGCACCGCGTCTTCCAGCTCGTCATTGCCGGGGAGCTCGGTACGGGCCGGCAGCGCCAGCTGTTTGACGGCGCGGCGTTTGGCTGGGCCGTATTCCAGCCCTTCCTCGACCACCAGCGCGGCGGCCGTGGCGGCGATTTCGGATTTGAGGGTATGTGGGATCAAGGTCGGCAGGCCCGCAGGCCGCAAGAGATGCGAAGGGGTCAGGCGATTGTGCCCCGGTTAGGCTCGCGTGGCCCCTTAAAGTTCAGCCCCCGCCGCCGTCCGCCCCTGGTCATGCTGGAGCAGCGAAAGCCCTGCCTAGAATACAGCCCCATGCACATACATATTCTGGGAATTTGCGGCACTTTCATGGGCGGCCTGGCCGCCCTGGCGCGGGAGGCGGGACACAAAGTCACGGGCTGCGACACCGGCGTCTACCCGCCCATGAGCGATCAGCTGCGCGGCCTGGGCATCGAGCTGATCGAGGGTTATGGCGCCGACCAGATGGCCTTCGAGCCCGATGTGTTTGTGGTCGGCAACGTGATCTCGCGCGCCCGGCTGGCCGACGGGACGCCCAAATACCCGCTCATGGAAGCCATCCTGAATAGCGGCAAGCCCTACACCAGCGGCCCGCAGTGGCTATCCGGCCATGTGCTGCACCATCCCACCCACCACGCAACCGGCCCGCGCCATGTGCTGGCCGTGGCCGGCACACACGGCAAGACCACCACCACGGCCATGCTGACCTGGATCCTGGAGCACGCCGGGCTGAAGCCGGGTTTCCTGGTTGGCGGCGTGCCGCTCAATTTCGGCGTCTCGGCCCGGCTGGGCGAGGGCAATACCTTTGTGATCGAGGCCGACGAGTACGACACGGCGTTTTTCGACAAGCGCAGCAAGTTTGTGCACTACCGGCCGCGCACCGCCGTGCTGAACAACCTCGAATTCGACCATGCCGACATCTTTGACGACCTGGCGGCCATAGAGCGGCAATTCCACCACCTGGTGCGCACCGTGCCTTCGCAAGGCCGCATCGTCGTCAACGCGGCCGAGGCCAGCCTGCAGCGCGTGCTGGCCCAGGGCTGCTGGAGTGAGCAGCTACTCTTTGGCAACGGCCTGCTGAACAAAGCGGGCTTCATGGCCCATGGCGAGCCGCATGACTTTCACGTACTTAAGGCCGGCGAGGCCGTGGCCCATGTGAAATGGGGTATCAGCGGCGTGCACAACCAGCTCAATGCCCTGGCCGCCATCGCGGCGGCGGAGCATGTGGGCGTGGCGCCCGAGGCCGCGGCGCTGGCGCTGGCGGAATTCCAGAACGTCAAGCGGCGCATGGAAGTGCGCGGCGTGATCCAGCGCAAGGGCGGCGACATCACGGTGTATGACGACTTCGCCCATCACCCCACGGCCATCCACACCACGGTGGATGGCCTGCGCCGTCAGTTGCAGAGCGCCGGCCGGGGCGGCGAACGCATACTTGCCATCTTCGAGCCGCGCAGCAACACCATGAAACTGGGCGCCATGACGGCCCAGCTGCCCTGGAGCCTGGAGCAGGCCGACCTGGCCTTCTGCCATGCGGGCGGGCTGGACTGGGACGCACGCGCCGCCTTGGCGCCCATGGGCGAGCGAGCCCAGGTCGCCGGCACCATTGACCAACTGCTGGACCAGGTCAAGGCGGCGGCCCGGCCCGGCGACCATCTGCTGTGCATGAGTAACGGGGGTTTTGGCGGGATTCACGCCAAACTGCTGGAAGCGCTCAAGGCCTGAGCCGTTGCCCAGAACGCCTGGAGCCCCTGGGGGCTCTCATTAATAACTAATAGAAAGCGTGGCCACGTCGATGTGCACGACGGGCTTGGCCAGCGCCGCGCTGGTCGCACGGGCAAATTCCTGAGCCCACTTGGCCTCGGCGAACTTTGCCGGCCCGGCGGCCTGGGCCACCACCGCGACCTTGTCGGCGGTCAGCAGCTTACCGGTGGGCCGCAGCGGTTCGCAGCCCATTTGCGTGAACTGGTCGTCCAGCCACCAGCGCGCCACGTCGTGCGGCATGGGCTGCACTTCGTTGAGGTCCAGCCGCACGGGCGGGCTGTCCTTGAAGCTCACGGTGACTTCGCTGCGCATGATGTGCTCCTGGTCAGGCGCCCATGGTCGGCGACTTGCGGGTAGCGCGGCTATTCGCACAAACCCGCAAGCGGCCAATAGCGTTTATTCGCTTATTGCTTATTTATTGCCGCGGCGCTTGAGCACGGCGGCCGACAGGATTTCCAGCACGTCCATCGAGTCGTTCCAGCCCAGGCAGGCGTCGGTGATGCTCTTGCCATAGTCCAGTGCTTTTGCGTCGTCCTTGCCGGGAGTGAATTTCTGCGCGCCGGCGTTCAGGTGGCTTTCCACCATCAGGCCGAACACATGGCGCGAACCGCCGGCCACCTGGCCCGCGATGTCGCGCGCCACCTCGACCTGCTTTTCGTGCTGCTTGGAGCTGTTGGCGTGGCTGCAGTCCACCATCAGCGTGGCCGGCAGCTTGGAGGCTTCCAGCTCCTTGCAGGCCGCCGCGACGCTGGCCGCGTCGTAATTGGGCGTCTTGCCGCCGCGCAGGATCACGTGGCAGTCCTTGTTGCCGTTGGTCTGCACGATGGCGACCTGGCCGTTTTTGTGGACCGACAGGAAATGGTGGCCGCGCGCCGCCGCCTGGATGGCGTCGGTGGCGATGCGGATGTTGCCGTCGGTGCCGTTTTTGAAGCCTATGGGCGCCGACAGGCCCGAGGCCAGTTCGCGGTGCACCTGGCTTTCGGTGGTGCGCGCGCCGAT
>Ga0102589_1003280_pt1 | contig 17158 bp, 13 predicted proteins | sample AraplaMF_Col_mLB_FD_76858 | JGI IMG/M metagenome (GOLD analysis project Ga0102589, IMG submission 76858) | Arabidopsis root microbial communities from the University of North Carolina, USA - plate scrape MF_Col_mLB | ecosystem: Host-associated > Plants > Roots > Endosphere | place: USA... | reverse complement strand
GTAACATGGTAATTGATATTGGCGGTGGGACAACCGATATTGCTGTATTGTCTATGGGAGATATCGTCACCGCCTCTTCAATTAAAATGGCAGGGGACAAGTTTGATATGGAGATTTTAAACTATATCAAACGTGAGTATAAACTGCTAATTGGTGAGCGTACTGCTGAACAAATTAAAATTGAAGTAGGAACAGTTTTCCCAGGTGCACGAAACGAATCAATCGATATTCGTGGACGTGATATGGTAACTGGTCTTCCACGTACAATTACTGTATATTCTGATGAAATTCAACGTGCTTTAAGTGAACCAGTTTACTTAATTGTACAAGCTGCAAAAACTGTTTTAGAACGTACACCGCCAGAGTTATCTGCTGATATTATTGATCGTGGCGTAATCTTAACAGGTGGTGGAGCACTTCTTCATGGTATTGATACTTTACTAGCTGAAGAATTAAAAGTTCCTGTTTTTATTGCTGAAGATCCAATGCAATGTGTAGCAGTAGGTACTGGAATCATGCTTGAAAACATTGATAAAATTCCTAGTCGTTATTTAAAATAATATATTTTAAAATCTCGAGCTTATGCTCGAGATTTTTTTATTGCAAAAAGATCCTCGACTTAATTCTCCCACATATATAATCCCTGTTTTTAGTTGTCATTAGAAAAACACAATATCTTTGCGAAATTATTATTATTCAAAAGTATTGAATGATCTTTCTGAATGATGAGTAGGTCATTTAGACTATTTTTGAAGTTGGTAAACTAAATTTATTCATTTTTATAATATATCACCGATATATCTTGAGTAATCATTTATAAATATATATTTATAAATGTGTTTTACAAGAAACGTTTAGAAAATCCTTATCATTCTAGTGATGACTCTACTAATAAATCGTTAGAAGTTATGAAAGAATGATGATTTTTTGTAGGTCTAAAAACCTATGATTTATATACTATTTTTGGATTGAAAAAGCTTTTTCATCTTTAATAGACTAATTCATCGAGGGGAAAAGAAATGAAAAAAATAAAAACGTATGCCCTATCTAAAATTGGAAGAAAAGCGATTGGTGTGTCTTTGGTTGTTTCGATGGTAAATGGCTCAATCGTAAATGCCGACCCCGTTGGAGACCCTGCATTTGTCTTAAAAGGTGATGTAATCGTAGCAGAAGATATAAAGTGGGTATCTCCAAGTTTACAAGCCGACCACAATGTATTATCAATCGATTTGACCCAGCACTTTAATCAATTACTTGATGCAAATTCATTAAGTATAACTGGCATTTCAAGTGATACAAACATAGCTACTAGTTCAATATCAGGAAAAATGCTTCACCTTGTTTTACATTCAGCTGGAACGGCTACCATTTCAATTACTGGTACAGATCAAAGTGGGAAGTCTTTAACTGATCGTTTTCATGTTACGGTAACGAAAACTGGTGATACAGACGGAGATGGGATCATTACCCCGGCAGACTCATTATTTATTTATAAGGTAATCAGCAATAAAGTCCAGTTAACTGATGACGAAAAGAAACTAGTAGATATTGATGGCGATGGACAGATTACTGCTAAAGATGCGACAGCGGTCATGAATGCATACAATGGCAAAACAAGTATTATTCAAAATAATCAATATTATATTACATTGAAAGATGTAAATGACGCTCCTGAGGCTTTTAATATTCAAGTGTCTGGCGCGACGAAGGTTGGTCAAACATTGACTGGTACATATGAGTACATGGATATTGAAAATGATACTGAGGCAGGTACTAGCTTCCAGTGGTATAGAAGTAATCAATCAAATGGACAAGATAAAGTTGCTATTGCCGGAGCTACTACCGGTACTTATCAGCTTACAGATGAAGACTCTGGAAAATACTTGTCCTTTGAAGTAACACCAGGCTCATCAAATGGAATGGGTTCGGCAGTCATTAGCCAGGCAACAGATAAAATTGTTAACTTAGCACCTCTTCTGCAAGGTTTTACTTGGACACAGGGAAGTGTAGCGGGAACAACAAAAGCTACTGCCATTCCAAATGGGGAATTAAAGTACATCATTCAATATGATGATCAAATGGAACGTCCATACGAAGGTGATGTAGCAGATGCTTATACGAATCTGTTTACGGAAGAAATGGATATTCCTGCTTCAAAAAATGCAAGGATCTATATTGTCTCAGTAGATAGTGATAACAAGATAACTGGCTGGGCAAAAGAATATGTAAATGATCAAAATGTGAAGCAAAAAACACCACCAACATTAGTTGCAGATCAAAGCATCAATCATGTTGGGAAGGAAATAGCAGTTACTTTCACTGAAGACCAAAATTGGGTTACAGGCATAACAGATATCATGATTGATAATAATCTTGTCAAACCAGAGGATTATACAATTACAAATGGAACAATCACATTTGATAAAAAATTCTTTACATCTTTAGGAGATTATCAAATTAACATTTCTTCTACAAACTATGAGGATACTAGTATTAAACAAACAGTTGAAGCAAATGAAGCGCCAAGTGTCAGTCAGGTTAAGATAATGGGAAGTTTGCAAGTTGGCAAAACAATTACTAGCTCATATCAATATAATGATATCGAAAATGACAGTGAGGGTAATTCAACTTACCAATGGTATCGTTCAGATCTTGCTGACGGTTCTGATAAGGTAGCGATCGTAGGTGCTAATTCAAAAGATTATGTACTACAAAACGAAGATGAAAATAAATTTATGACTGTTGAAGTTACACCAATGGCTTCGACTGGTTTCGTGACAGGTAATACGGTGTTGAGCGAGACAAGTGAACAAGTAACACTTGCCGTAAATGTATCGTTAGTTGCTACTACTGATCCAGTTGAATTAAGTGAAGATACGTTAAATGCTGCTGTCATGTATTTAACACTTTCAGGAGATACGGCTAATCTTGATACAGTCATGGATGATATTGTCCTAAATAACGCACCACAAGGCTTGATTGCTTATGCTATGCCAATGGATGAAAACAATATTACATTATTGCTAGATTATGAAGAAGGAACAGATTTTGATCAAGATATATCAAACTTTAGTGTAACGATAAAGGGAAGCTCTTTAAGTGGTGGTCAAGATGTTACAACAGATAATTTGATGATTAAAGCCATTAATGAATCAAATGCACCGACTGCTTTTATTTCTGAATACTTGTATGGTGATAATGGAAATATCGCAATCGAACTATCAAATGTTGATGATGTTTTTGCCAGGAAAGGGAACAACTACACACTTGAGCTGTACCAGTGGAATAAAAGTTTAAATAAAAAGACGATTACTAGTGTTGATCTGTTTGAGAATGCGGATACAGGTTATTTAGCGGCAAATCCTTACATCATAATAGATAAAATGGCATATAGCATCTTTGATGATATACCGTTGGCCTATTATAACGAAGAAGCTGAATTAAGTAACAATGTGACGAATCTTGCGTTTGTACTAAAAAGAGATGGACAAGTTGTTGATGTCCTTGGTGATATGAATGCGGCATCTAGCACAAGCCCTGCTATTATTTCTAGTAAAGGAAAAACAATGATTCGTAAACCTGGTTTTTATGGAGGTTCTACTACTTATTATCAATATCAATGGAAAACAATTAATACAGATATTTATAAATATTTAGGAAACCATCAGGCGAAATAGGTACGTTTATAGAGAAAGAAAAACTAGGGGGACGAATAGATTGATAGACAACATCAAAAAAAGAAGAACTTTACATTCAATCCTAACAATTATTATTTTGATTGCTACGATTTCTTCAATACCATTTAGCTCAAAAGCTACTTCACTTTTAAAAAAGGATGATATGACGGTTACGGTTGGTTCCATACAGGGGTATACTGGCCAAACTGTTGAAGTTCCAGTAAAGGTTGAGAATCAAACAGAAGGCATTGCGTCATACGGGATGAAGTTTACATTTGATAATGATGCTCTAGAAATAGAAAGCATTATATCAGAGCATGGAAATGCAAATGAACTGGAGTGTTCAACTGATGAATTAGGATGTTTCTTTACAAACATTGATAATAAAGAAGGTAAATTAAATATCGCTTGGGTAGATTCTTCTGGTGGAGATCATCCAATTAATGATGAAAAACCTCTTTTTACTATAAAGGTTAAAATTAAATCATCATCATCAAAAGGTGTTTTACCATTAACGATTGATACAAAGGATCCCGAAAACTTGATCTTTACAAATAGTGATAATAAAACAATCAATACGACTTTCAACGAAGGTAAGTTGACAATCTTAAGTCCGTCTTCATCTGCTGGTCCTAAAGTAGAAGAAATCTTAGTGGATGTTGAAGGTGGAAAAAATAATCAAGTAGAATCAGTTGTAAAATTACCAGTTAAACGTTCAACTGAATCTAATGGTACAGTAAAAGATGAAGTTAACTTCACTTCTGAGCAAGCACAAGAATCGCTTAAAAAGATAGAACAACTTGGTGGGAAAACTGCAAAGATTGTATTACCTGATCAGCAGGATCTTGTTTCTGAAGTCAAAGTGAATGTTCCTAAAAATGCTGTTCAAAGTTTATCAAATAAAGAAGCTAATCTAGAACTATACACAGACTCGGCAAAGATTTTAATTCCAAATACCTCTCTAGGATCATTCGATGATGATTTATACTTCCGTATGATTCCTGTTAAAAAAGAAGAGGATAAGCAAGAAATTAAACAACGTGCGTTAGAAGAAAACATAGTGCAAGTAGCTGCAGGGGATAAAGAAGTTAAAGTATTAGGCAGACCAATGGTCATTGAAACAAATATGGAAAACCGTCCTGTCACGTTAACAATGCCTTTAACTAGTTTTCCATCAAGTACAACTGAACAAACGGAGATGTTTAAACATTTAGTTGTTTATATTGAACATGATGATGGAACCAAGGAAATCGTTAAAGGAACATTAACTGATTATAAAAATGGAGAAAAAGGTATTTCATTCGGGGTAAATAAATTCAGTACATTTACAGTTTTATATATGGAAAATGTAAATGAAGGTACTTCAAACGTTGTACCAACAGCTTCAAAAGTGAAAATCGTAGGTAGTCCAACGATTAACGCTACATTAAAAGGAGAATTCTCTTACTTTGATAAGGATTATGATGTACAAGGTCAGTCTACATTTAAATGGTACCGAGCAGATAATGCCAAAGGAACAAATAAGAAAGTTATTTCTGGTACATCAAAATCTACTTATAAGTTAACGAGTGCAGATAAAGGAAAATACATTGCAGTTGAGGTTACACCAGTTGCAAAAACTGGTAACACGAAAGGGAAGGCAGTGATTAGTTCTTTCATTGGGCCAGTTAAAATGCCAAACCAGATCCCTTCTGCAAAGTACTTGAAAATTGAAGGAAGTATTTCAGTGAATCATGTATTAACTGCAAAATATGTTTATAAGGACCTTGAAGGCGATAAAGAAGGAAAATCGGTAATCAAATGGTATCGTCTAGATCAAAAAACGAAGAAAAAACAATACATTGCAGGAGCTACAAAGTCTACCTATAAAGTAACGAAAACGGATCAAGGTCAGTATATTGGTTTTGAAGTAACACCTGTTGCAAAAACGGGAAATAAAACGGGTAAAAAGGTTATAAAAACTACTTCTTCAATTGTAAATCAAGAGATGAAGGGCCATTTTAAACTCGGTGTTATTAGTAATAAAGCATATGTAGAAAAGTTAGCTAACACAATCAAAAAAACGTATAAAGGCGATAATGTTAGTGAAAAAAGAAGGTTCTAACTATCGTTTATATGCAGATTTTATTGATAAGAAACGTGCGAATCAAGTCGGAAAAGATATGATTAAAAAGAAATTAATTGTAGACTACTACGTTTATTAATTCATGATCAGCCTGATTCTAACCGATTATCTTTTAAAAATCTCAAGCAATTTTGCTTGAGATTTTTTTATTTGAATTGTAATTCCTATGTTTGAGTTTTGTAAAAAATAGATGAACTTAAAGGTAGTTCAATATCAAATAAAGAAGGGATATATGTAAAGTTTTTCAGGTTCAGAAATTGTAAAGATTGGTTAAATGATCTGTAAATTAGTGATGTTTGGGGTAGCGAATTCATAAATTAAGTACCAAACACAACTCGAGGATTGTACTGTGGTAAAACATACTTTATTGGGGAGAGGACGTAAATGAAGGTAAGAAAAGCATTTATTCCAGCTGCTGGACTAGGTACAAAATTTTTACCTGCAACTAAAGCTATGCCAAAGGAAATGTAAGTCAAAATAGGAAGGAAAAAACAGTTCAGAATGATTAATGATATAGGATGGGGATGGGGAATGAAGCAAATTATTGTTGCTGGTACAGGTTACGTTGGGCTTGCTACAGGTGTTTCATTTGCGACAATTGGTTTTAAGGTTACATGCGTTGATATTGATGAAAGTAAAATCAATTTACTTCAAAAAGGCATATGTCCTATTTATGAACCTGGTCTACAAGAAGCTTTATTAGAAAACATTATGCAAGAGCGTATTAATTTTACTACAAATATTGATCAAGCTTATCGTAAAGCGGATGTCATCTTCATTGCTGTAGGTACCCCAGAGTTACCAGATGGTACTGCCAATCTAACCTATTTAAAAGAAGTGGCAAAAGATATAGCAGTTAATGCTTCAAAAGATCTAGTTGTGGTCATTAAAAGTACTGTACCTGTTGGGACGAATGAGGTTGTAAAACAAATTTTGAAAGAATTTGCTCATCCTCAACTCAAAATAGATGTAGTATCAAACCCTGAATTTTTAAGAGAGGGATCTGCCTTACACGATATTTTTCACGGAGATCGTATCGTAATCGGCGCGGATCATCCTCAGTCTGCATCTTATGTATCGGAATTATATAGGGCATTCAATCTGCCAATTTTCGTAACGAGTGTTCGAAGTGCTGAAATGATTAAATATGCTTCTAATGCTTTTTTAGCAACAAAAATTAGTTTTATAAATGAAATTTCTTCAATTTGTGAGGCGGTCGGTGCGGATGTTGAACAAGTTGCTCATGGTATGGGGCTAGACCGCCGTATCGGGTCTCAATTTTTAAATGCAGGTATTGGATTTGGAGGATCTTGCTTTCCAAAAGATACTTCGGCGTTGATACAAAGCTCAGCTATGGAGGGTTTAGAATTAAAACTCCTTAAATCAGTTATTGATATAAATGAATTTCAACAATTGAAATTATATGAATTGGCAAAACTATATTTTGGTTCATTGAAAGATAGAGAAATAGCTATTTTAGGGGCTAGCTTTAAACCAAATACAAATGATATTCGGCATGCACCTTCTATTGCTTTGATAAAAGAGTTTTTAAAAGACGGAGCCATTATAACTGTATATGATCCAATCGCTCTACCAGAAGTAAACAGAGAGTTTGGAGATTTAGTGAAGTATTCCAATGATTTATATGAAGCTATTTTGAATAAAGATGCCGCATTGATCGTAACCGAATGGAATGAGATTGTTCGAGCAGAACTGAGTCAATTTGAAACAAGAATGAAACACCCACTCATATTTGATGGTCGAAATTGTTTTGATGTAGAAGAAGTTCAAAATACAAATATACAATATTATTCAATCGGTCGAAAAACAGTTAATGTCAATTTGCAAATTGCACAGAAACGATAGACTCAGTCAAACAAATGATTTAACCCTTGTTACAACAACATGTAGCAAGGGTTATTTTTATGCCCAAAAGTACGACTTGAACATGGTGTAATTTCGTTTGGTTATAAAACAATACATGAAATGAAAGAATTTGGAAAAAGTATAGAAATATAAAGCCATAAAAATTATGGACGGTGGTAACTAATGTTTAACTATAAAGAAACCAATAGTGCAGTAACGAATAAGAAAATACCTTTTCAAAATAATATATCGCGTTCTTTAAGTAAGGATATTTTAGAAAATATAAAACGTATTAAGGAAGATTTTGGAGACAGTTCTGATTTAATCATAAGACATGAATCCATTGGAGAAGGAATGCAGTTCTCCTTTGCAGTTATTCATATTGATGGAATTTCGAATGAGCAATTAGTCAATGAAGGTATCGTTGAAAAAATTGTAAAAATTAATACAGAAAAAGAAACAAACTTATCTTTATCAGATTTAGAAAATGGTTTAAAGAGCATCATTTCTGTTTCTAGTTTGAAATCTCAATCAAGTTATACGAATCTCTTATCAGCGCTACTCCTTGGTGACACAATCATCCTATTGGATCATGATACAAATTTCTTAGTTGCGTGTACGAAAATGGTTCAATCTAGAAGTATTTCGGAACCTTCTACTCAAACAGTTATTAGAGGACCAAAAGATAGCTTCACAGAAAGTTTACGTACTAATACTTCGCTCATTCGTAATCGAATCCAACATCCAGCTCTACGCATTGAATCAATGAAAATAGGTGAAATCACAAGAACAGATGTTGAAATCATGTATATAAAAGGTGTTGTTGATGAGAATTTATTAAAGGAAGTAAATCATCGTTTAGAGGCAATAAATGTTGATGAAATTCTTGAATCAAGTTATATAGAAAATTATATACAAAATGACCAAAAGACCATTTTTCCAACAATGCTTCATACAGAAAGACCTGATGCTGTAGTTGGGAATTTGCTTGAAGGCAGGATCGCCATCTTTACTGCGGGTACACCATTTGTCCTAATTTTACCTGCAACATTTACACAGTTTTTCCAATCTCCTGAAGACTACTATCAAAGCTCATATATTGGTACTTTTTTAAGGGCTTTACGGTATGTGTCTTTCTGGCTTGCCTTATTTGCACCTGCGATATTTATTGCAATTACTTCCTTTCACCAAGCGGTTATTCCAACTGTATTATTGGTAAGTTTAGCCGCGCAACGGGAAGGTGTTCCGTTACCTGCCATTGTTGAAGCAATCGGGATGGAAATGGTTTTTGAAGTATTGCGAGAAGCGGGGATTCGAATGCCTAGAGCGGTTGGCCAGGCACTCTCTATTGTAGGGGCCTTGATTTTAGGTCAAGCAGCGGTTCAAGCGGGATTCGTTTCGGCATCGATGGTAATTATTGTTTCAATTACTGCCATTGCGAGTTTTACAATTCCTTACTACAACATGTCAATTGCAGCGAGGATTCTAAGATTTATATTACTAATAGCAGCAGCTTATATAGGTCTATTTGGCATATTAATTGGTGGGTTAATTATTTTGATGCATATGTGTAGTTTACGGTCTTTTGGGGAGCCTTATTTTGCACCGTTCGCACCGTTTCGTTTAAGTAGTCAGAAGGATACAATTTTAGTTGTACCTTCCCAAGGTAATACAAAAACCATTAAAGAACAAAGTAATGGGGAATAAACCATGAAAAAGAAATTTTGTATGATCTTACTTATTGTCATTCTACTGTTAAGCGGATGTTCAAACTATAGAGAATTAAACGGATTATCAATCGTTGTTGCAATGGGCTTAGATTACATACCTAAAACAAAAGAGTATGAAATGATTGCTCAAATCATTAATCCAAATGCAATTGCTACTCAAACAGGTGCCCAAGGGATTCCTATTATTTCTTTAGTCGAAACGGGCAGAACAATTTCAGAGGCAGCTCGTAAAATGACAAAAAGAGTTTCAAGGGGGAATATTTATTCTCATGTAGCACTTGTAGCCATTGGTGAAACTTTAGCCAGAGAGGAATCATTAAATTGGATTTTTGATGTATTTGAAAGGGATTCAAAAATTCGAGTAAATATTCCTGTCATTATTGCAAGAGAAGATAGTGTGTATCGAGTGTTAAATAACTTACCGCCTCTTGATAAACTTCCCGCTAAATCAATAACAGGGAAGATACAAAACACCTCTAATTTGTTAGGGGAAAATCACGAAACACAAATGCGTGAAGTCATCGCTTCTATCTCAAGTCCAGGACGTGAGCCAACCATTAATGGTGTAACATTAGCGTATGAAACACCAGAATCAGAATCATTAGCGAATACTGAAAAAGTAAAATCAACATATGCAACCATAAATGGAATGGGTGTATTTCGTAAAGGAAAATTAGTAGGGTGGCTAGATGGTCCACCAGCAAGAGCAGTTCAATTTGTAGATAATTTAATTAAAGAAACAAATCTTCAAATTCAATGTAAAAAAGAGCGATATGATTCAATGGAATTGACTCGTGTGAAAACGAAATCAGATGTAAAAATGAAAAAAGGGATACCCAATATTCATGTAAAAATAAAGTCGATTGGACATATTGATGAAGTGCTATGTAATGATGACTTTGATAAGGCAAAAACACTTAATAAATATGAAAAAGATAGTGAAAAAGTGGTGAGACAAATGGTGTTAGAAGGCTTAACTCAAGCACAGAAACTTGGTGGCGATGTTTTCGGATTTGGTGAAAAACTTCATATAAGTGATCCAAAGGCTTTCAAAAAACATGAAAAAGATTGGAATAAAGTATTTCAGAAAGCAAAATTTAAAGTAACTGTCGATGTACAAATTAACAATGTAGGTATGAGAAAGCGAACATACCCATATTAAAAAGAAGGTAATAAAATGAACCGTAAATTATCTATCAGTGGCTTTCAGTTCTTTTGTATGATTGTTTTATTTGAAATTGGAAGTTCATCCCTAATTGGTATGGCAACAGATGCGAAGCAGGACGCGTGGATTAGTTTAATTATTGCATTAATCATGGGCTGTGTGCTGTATTACGTTTATATTAAGTTATTTCTAATGTATCCAGAATTACCGTTTACTCACTATGTTCAAAACATTTTAGGGAAATATGCAGGAATACTCCTCGCATTAATTTATACAATCTACTTTATTTATATTGCTGGTCGTGTACTACGTGATTTTGAGGAGTTATTAGTCATTTCACTTTACAATTCAACTTCTCTATTAGCAATAGGTCTACTAATGAGTTTTCTAGTTATGTATGCTGTATATAAAGGATTTGAAACATTTGGAAGAATAAATGAAATTACCTTTTATATCATTATGTTCATTATTGTAGTAGTTATTGGATTTGAGATTGTAGCAAAGTTATTCCATATTAATAATTTAAGGCCGGTTTTAGAAGATGGCTGGAAACCAGTTATACATGCTGCGTTCCCGTTAACTGTAACATTTCCTTTTGGTGAAATTATTACGTTAACAATGCTGATGCCACATCTAAGAAAACCTGAGCTCGCCATTAAAGTAGGCATGCCTGCGATGATATTTGCTGGATTATTACTTACAACCTTGACGTTAGTCAACATAATGATTTTGGGTGAGGATGTATTAAGTCGGGCAAGTTATCCCATTTTAACAGCTGTTAGTTATATAAACGTTGCTAATTTCATTCAAAGACTTGATTCATTAATTGTAATTATTATGGTTGTAGGTGGATTTATTAAAGTCGCAGTCTTCTTCTTTTGCGCAGTAATCGGTGCCTCTGATTTATTCAGGGTGAAGAAAAGAGATACATTAACTTACCCGATTGCAGCTATTATCGTTATCAGTTCGGTATGGATGGCGCCAAATTACTTAGAGCATTATAAAGAGGGATTGGATGTTGTTCCGTATTATTTACATGTCCCACTTCAAATAATTATTCCAATTGCTTTATTAGCGATTGCAATCATACAGAAAAAAGGAAAAGAAAAAAGCGGCTTAGAAAAAAACAGCTTAGAAAATAACTAAGCTGTTTTTTGATGCATTTTTAGTTAGTTGAATTTTGTGGGTTTTTTGTTCTGTTTTTTATTTTTTTCTTATTCAAGTATTTAAGCACTGTATTTGCTACTGCAAACGGAACGGTAAATAAAAAGATCACCACGTAATCCTCGCCAACCAATTCCGTTTTACTAACAAGTATATAGCTCCACATTTCAGAAAAGCTTGTACCCTGTATTAAATCGATACCAGCGAGTAACGCCATTGTTAATATGAATAAACTTAAAAATATGAAGAATAATTTCAATTGATCATCTCCCTGTTATAACGAAACAATTGTACGATATATATATTTTGGTTGATTATGGAAAAGATTATGCGAAAAGTTAAAGAAAGTCCGACAAGAATCGCGCTTTTTATTCTGAAAATTTAGTATATAATGAATAAGGGTGTAAAAAGGGGGACTTAAGTTGTTACAAATTTTTAAAAACCGTAATTTCTTATGGTTATTTTTAGCAAATTTCACTTCTCAGCTTGGATCCGTTGTGGGCATGACAGCATTTATGCTTTATTTATTAAGAAAATTTTCAAATCAACCATCATATGCGACGATAACAGAATTAACTTATACGTTACCAATGCTTTTTCTGTTTTTCTTTGTGGGCGTATTTGCAGACCGGTTAAATCGAAAGAAAATTGCCATGTACTGCGATTACATAAGTGCCTTTTTATCAGTTGTATTATTAATTACAATCATACAAGATTGGATAGTTCTTTCATTTTGTATTCTCTTTTTAAGAAGTGGGGTCTCGAAATTTTTTCAACCTGCACAGTCTTCGCTTTTGCAAGGGATTTTAACAGAGGATCAATATGCAACCTCAGCGGGTTTAAATCAACTAGTAAGTAGTTTATTTATGCTATTTGGTGGCGCAATAGGAACGATTGTATTTTGGAAATTGGGAGTAGAAGCTGCTATTATCATTGATACGATATCATTTATCCTATCTGGACTTCTAATCCAAGTAGCCAAACTCTCGAAGGAAATTACAAATCCAAACGGTCAACATTCGTTAAAAGATTTAAAGTTTACACTAGTTCTAAAGGATTTTAAAGAAGGAATTATTTACATCTTAAATCACTCATTACTAAGGTCTCTTTTATCAGGATTTTTCTTATTCGGTGTCATTAATGGAGGATTTTCGGTAATGCCTTCATTCATCTTAAAATATAAATTAGCACCTGATAATTATGAAGAACTATTAATCTATATTGGGGTTTCATTTGGTACTGGTGTATTGCTTGGAAGCATTGTAGGATCAATGCTAGCAAAGAAGATGCAACTTCAGAATATGATCATCGTAGGACTTTTTTTATCCGGTCTATGTGTCATTGCAGGAGGATTCTCAACATCACCAATTGCTTACATTCTATGGCAATTCATTATTGGACTAATATTACCAATCGTAAATATTGGAATTGGAGGTTGGTTCCCTAAAATTGTTGAAAAGAGGATGATGGGAAGAGTTCAAGGTTGGATTCAACCAATCATACTATTATCTCAAAGTATTACATTAGGCGTAATCGCGCTATTCTATCCAGCTTTTTTAAAGATTGAATGGTTACATGCAATTGTCGGATTAAGTTTATCAATAGTTGGTGTGTATTATTTCGTTGTGTTGCCTAAGTATATGAAAACTGGTATGAGTAATGCTGCTGTAGAAACTGAAAGGTCAGTTTCACAATAATCAATATAGAGATAGCCTGTAACTAAAGGTTAGTTATAGGCTATTTTATATGAAAAACAGCCGTTTATTTTTGTATGTCTATTTTCATATTAATAACCAAATATTTACTATTAGTATTTTTTGATACAAAGCTACTATTTTACAACAGAAAACATTTTTCGACATAAGCTATTTGGACCATTCAAATAGTTTCGAGAAGGTATATAATAGAGTTGATGAAATTTATCAAATTTTGCGTATCTTATATACAATGGCTCAATGTTTGATTAAAAAATGCAATATTTAAAGTGAAAATAGATTCATACGAATAGATAGATATATCCGTTATCAGTTATTGTGGAATGTCGTTTAGTTTCAAATATTGAAGCTAAATAGATGGAGAGGAGTAGCTTAATGCTAAGAGGTTTTTATGCAGCAGCATCAGGTATGATCACACAGCAAAGAGTAACAGAATACTTGACCAACAATATAGCAAATGCTAATACGCCTGGTTATAAAGGAGAGCAAGCTTCCTTGCGTTCTTTTCCAGAATTATTAATGAAAAGAATGAACACAGAAGATATTCCAGGTAAAACGATTAGTCAAAATGGTCCAACCTTAGGTGGATTGAATACTGGGGTATACATGCAAGAAACACTGCCAAAGTTTACACAAGGTGATCTTCAACAAACAAATAAATCTACAGATATAGCGATTCAAGAGCGAGTTATTCCATTCAATACGGCTGCTAAAACAAAAGGAGCCCTATTTTTTGAACTTCAAAATCCAGATGGAACTGTTCGCTATACTAGAAACGGGAATTTTACGCTTGATCAACAAGGTTATTTAACAACGAATAACGGTTTTTATGTTTTAGGCGAAAATAATCAACGTATTCAAGTTCAATCTTCTGATTTCAAAATGCTTGAAGATGGAACGATTGTTGATAATGGACGTAACGCAGGTAAATTAAAAGTCGCATTTTCTGATAACCCAAACATATTGGTAAAAGAAGGCGAGGGGCTATTCAAAACGACAAGTGGACAAGCGCTCCCAACAGCTTCAGGGAATAATCGAATTGCTTTTTCTGTTAACCAAGGATTTATTGAGCGTTCAAATGTTGATGTAACACAGACATATACTGAACTTATGTCAGCGTACCGTAGCTTTGAAGCTAACCAAAAGGTTTTACAAGCATATGATCGAAGCATGGAAAAAGCTGCAAATGAGATTGGAAGCTTAAGATAAACAGAGTAAATTAAAATGTTGATCAAATGGTTTAAAACTGATTTGTAACAAAATTAGACTGATTATTAAGAACAAAAAATATAAAAATAATGTTATGAAAACATTCCAAAATAAATAAAGGAGGGAAATTCTATGAATCGCATGCTAACAATCGCATCTAATACAATGGGTCAATTACAAAACCAATTAGATGTAATTAGTAATAATATTTCTAACGTGAACACTGTAGGGTATAAACGACGTGATACAAACTTTAGTGAAATGCTTACTCAACAGTATGATAATCAAACTCGTTATGATCAAGAGGTAGGCCGAAACACGCCTTTTGGAGTTCGTTATGGAGTAGGTGCAAAACTTGCTCATACAGCACTACAATTGGATGCTGGTGCAATTCAACGTACGGAACGAAAGCTTGATGTCGCTTTAGTTCAAAAAAATCAATTTTTCCAAGTAAATGTGACTGAAAATGGCCGTACGGAAACTAGATATACAAGAGACGGATCATTTCAATTATTACCAATAAACGGTGACGGTTCTAGATTGCAGCTTTCTACGAGTGAGGGTCATCCAGTATTAGGCACGAATGGTCCAATTATAGTGGACGGAAATGCAAAGGACTTTTCGTTTAATGAAACAGGTGGTCTGACAGTAACAAATCAAAATGGAACAAGAAACAACTATCAGCTTGCCGTAGTAAATGTTTTGAAACCACAAAACTTTGAAAGCGCAGGCAGTAATTTGTACCGTATATCTCCGGCAGCAACTGCTGGACAAACAGTTCGTCCAATTAATGCAAATCAAGTAAGTACGATGGGTGGCGCGCTAGAGCAATCAAATGTCGATTTAGCGACATCAATGACAGACTTAACCATTACCCAAAAAGCTTATCAATTCAGTTCACGTGCAATTACAATGGCTGATGAAATGAGCGGTTTAATTAATGGATTGCGTTAAATAATAAAATAAGATAGTATATTACTTATAAAAAATAGAAGCTGGTCTTAAGACTTGCTTCTTTTTTGTACGAATCAATCAAATGAATCTAGGAGGAGACATAAAATGTTAGATATCCAAGCAATTAAAGAGATTATTCCACATCGTTATCCTTTTTTATTAGTAGACCGAATTGTAGAGCTTGAAGAAGGAAAGCGTGCAATTGGTTTAAAAAATGTTACAGCAAATGAAGAATTTTTTAATGGTCATTTTCCAGAGTTTCCTGTAATGCCAGGAGTATTAATCGTTGAAGCTCTTGCACAAGTTGGGGCAGTTGCTGCACTAAGCTTAGAGCAAAATAAAGGTAGACTTGCACTATTTGCGGGTATTGATAATTGTCGATTTAAAAAACAAGTAGTACCGGGTGATACACTTAGACTTGAAGTTGAACTTGTGAAAATGCGCGGACCGATTGGTAAAGGTAAAGGCGTAGCAACAGTTGACGGTCAAGTTGCATGTGAAGTTGAATTAACATTTGCATTAAAATAAGAAGATATTTCATACCCTACCAATTATTTCAAAAAAATGATTCTTGATTTTGCCATACCACGTGTAAATTGTAGAATAATTTAAATTATTTTGTTGTAATTCGTCATTTTATGGTATTATAACAATGTTATCAAAAAATACACCTTAGAGAATTTACAAAAATTTTAAAACGGGGGTATGTACATCATGCTCAAAGATTTACCACGTGGTACGAAAGTTAGCATTACCAACTCTATCAAAACTGCTTTTGAATTATATATGAGGAACTTAGAGTGGGATTTAGAAGCGTATAGCTGGGATGATTTCTTAGCTGAGTGGAAAAGTTACAATGAGCAACACGCTTCATGGCAATCAACTGTTGAAGATTCAATCTTGAATAGTGAACAGTTTCACCAAGAATTAGCTACAAAAATGAACGCAGATATTACAAAAATTTTGAATGATGATCCGACAGAAGATCAAATTCAACAAATCGAGCAACTAGTAAAAGAGCTAAAAGTGGAAGACCCATCTTACTCTTGCAAATTAGAAGCTAAATATCATATCGAGCGCCTTCAAGAAATGCAATCGATATAATAAATAAAAAACAGACCTGTATAGAGGTCTGTTTTTTATTTTGTTTATTATTTAAAGAAAAAGCTATTTGAGTATAAATTGATAAAACAATAAATAAACACAAGGCAAGGTAAATAATTTATTAAAGGGGTAGATTTGCATACCAATTCACAACGTTATACCAGGCTTTCATTATTGTTGTTGTGTTGTGTGTAGTTACTGAAAATTAGTTCTCTTTACATGAAATTAATATAACTAAGGAAGTGCCTAAAAAGCATTTTAATTTTAAACTAGACTTTTTAGAGTATCACTTTTTATTTTATTGTTTTAAGCGGTTATTTAAGAATGCACTGAAAATAAAGAATAAGATTGCAACGGAAGGCAGCTCGACTCCTGTGGGAATAGCGGGAAAGCTGAGACCCCGCAGGCGAGCCGAGGAGGCTCAGCTCACGCCCCACGGAAAGCGAGCA
>Ga0102589_1003279_pt1 | contig 17162 bp, 13 predicted proteins | sample AraplaMF_Col_mLB_FD_76858 | JGI IMG/M metagenome (GOLD analysis project Ga0102589, IMG submission 76858) | Arabidopsis root microbial communities from the University of North Carolina, USA - plate scrape MF_Col_mLB | ecosystem: Host-associated > Plants > Roots > Endosphere | place: USA... | reverse complement strand
TGAATACCCGATGTTTTGTCTGCTGCTTCATTCAGCTTCGTTGCAAGTTCGCTAGAACCGTCTTTCAACTTCACAAGTCCTTCTGTTAATTTCCCAGCACCGTCATCCAATTGCGTTGAACCGCTAGATAATTTAACAACTGCATCGCCAACTTGCTTAATTCCTCCAGGGAGCTGCGATGTTCCTGCAGCGAGCTTCTCTGTCCCTGCAGCGAGTGCCTTACCACCAGCAGCCGCTTCAGACAACTTCGTACCAAATTGCGTCATGCCGCCTTGCAGTTGTGCTTGCCCTGCTTCAAGCTGTGTAGCCCCTTGGCTTAGCTTGACTTGGCCTTCATGCAGATCCGCTGTTCCTTTCGCAAGCGCTTGGCTCGCTGCTAATAGCTGCTGCAACGCAGGGTTCTGTTCACCCTTCGTCGCTTGAATGTATTGTTCAAGACCTTTCGAGAGCTGCTCCGCGCCGCCCGACAATTTTGCACTGCCGTCCACCGAAGCGTTCAAGCCTTGTGCCAATTGATCTGCCCCTGCTTTGGCCTTATTCGCCCCTTGCAGCAGCTGTTGTTGTGCTCCGTTCAATTGTGCAAGACCGCCTGATAGCTGCGACGCACCCTTTTGAAGTCCTTTTGCACCTTGATCTACAGCTTGAGCTCCACTATGAAGCTTATCTACGCCTGTCTTCAATTGACTTGTTCCCGAGACGAGCAAGCCTAAATTTTTCTTGAGTAAATTCGCACCAGATTCCGCATCATGGACGCCGTTCGTTAACTTCGTTGCACCGTCTCCAGCTGTCGTAAATCCATCAGAAACTTCCGTCAACTGTTCGAATACGGACTCTGTATAAGATTTCGTCACTTCTGCAGATACTTCCGACTTAAGGGTCTGCATCCCCGAACCACCAATTTGAGCCGCTAAGAAGTTATGTCCTTCATTAGCCTCGACAGTAATTTCTGCTTGCTGCGGCTGATCTTCCATGAGCGTCGTTGCTTTCTTCGAGAAATCTTCAGGAAGCTTTACCGTCAGATAATAGCGGTTATTTCGAAGTCCATCTTCCGCTTCCGCTTCATCGACGAAATGCCACTCAAAGGACGGATTTTCTTTCAATTTCTTCACGACATCCGAACCGACATCAAGTGATTTCCCTTCATAATTCGCACCCTTATCTGCGTTAACGACTGCAACAGGGAGCTCGTTCAACTTCGCGTAAGGATCCCAGAACGTTCCGAGGAAGATCCCGCTATACAGTAATGGAATGAACAAAATCGCAATAACAGGAATTAAAACTTTTGGACTTCTCACGATCGTGGAAATCTCTTTTGACAACACCGACAAACCTTTCATATTTCTTTCTCTCCTCTATCTATTTATATAATAAGATTATACTGAATGACCACTATTGTCATTTAGTCAATCTTGGTGAAAATAAAAACGTCATCGATTCATGACGCTCTTACAACCTACGCTTTAGGCGACAATCCTTCTATAAAATACAACCGAAAATATTCTTTAATGGCTTCCTTCTCAAGCGGTTCATGTGTTTTTCGCCAGTCTGCTGTCAAAGCCACATATAACTTCAACATAACAAATGAGGTAACCGCTGGATCGCATTCTCGCAATTCTTTCTTCGCTATGCCCAGGCGAATATCTTGTTCTATATAATGAAGAATCATCGATTCAATCTTGCTTAAGCCTTCGTTCGCCTTCTGGGTCCCGAAATCCCGTACTTCATGAGACAACTGAATGATCAACTCATGATGACTGCGATAATCCAGCAATCGATCTAGAACACGATACAGATTATCGAAGAACGGCTTATCTTCCTGAATTTCACCTTCGACGATATGTTTCATCTCTTGAATGACCTGCTGTAAGATCTCATCGAACAATTCTTCTTTATTCGCGAAAAAAGTATAGATCGTCCCTTTACCAACGTTCGCAATTTTCGCAATCTGATCCATTGTCGTCGCTTTGTACCCGAACAGCGCAAATGATTTGGATGCTGCTAGAACTACTTGTTTCCTTCGATCAATGATCAACGTACAAACACTCCTTTCTTTCGTGTATAATATAATGGAGCCGAGAACTGACTGACCAGAATTCGGAATTGGTCAATTGGTCATTCATTACTTTACCATGCCCTTTTACCAATTGCAAGCAAAAATAATTCTTTTTTCAATATATAAAAATTTATAAGTTTCACGAATAAACTGTTCTTATATTTCTCGCTTAAACGCTTTCCGTCTTATTAAAAGACGACGAAGTCGTTTATTCTTGTTCATTCTTTCTCTTACATATTTATATATTTATGGATATTTTACATAGAATGGTCTATCCAATACAGCAATCCTTCGTTACAATGGAGTATAAGAAGTAGGTGAAAACATGCGAAAGAAACGGGTCCTTCTCTTATCCGAAGCATTCGGAACGGGTCATACCCAAGCTGCTTATGCCTTAGCTGTTGGCCTTAAGCAACTGTCCCCCCAAGTGCATACGCGGGTTATAGAACTCGGTAAATTCCTAAATCCTACGGTAGGTCCCTTAATCGTCTCTGCCTACAGGAAGACTGTGAGTACGAGGCCTGAATTAGTCGGTAAACTATACCGTAATAAATATAAAAAACCATTAAACCGCATTACCCAGCTCGCGCTGCACCGAATATTCTACGCGCAGGCCGCGAGTGTAGTTCGTCATTTGAAGCCGGATATGATTGTATGCACACATCCGTTCCCGAACATTGTGATTTCAAGGCTCAAACGCCTCGGGCTGGATATTCCATTATTTACGCTCATTACGGATTATGATGCCCACGGTACATGGATCAATCCGGAAGTGAATAAATTCCTCGTCTCAACACCGAGAGTTAGAGAGCTGCTGCTCGCACGAGGCATTCACCAGAGCCGGATCGAAGTAACCGGCATTCCGGTACATCCGAACTTCTGGAAGCCGCATAATCGCGATGAAATTCGTGCCGAATTCGGATTCCAAGCCGTACCAACCGTAATGGTCATGGGCGGCGGATGGGGGCTCGTATTTGACGAAGGGCTGCTTACCTATATGGCCCAGTGGAAAGATAAGATCCAGTTCATCTTCTGTATGGGCAGCAACCAGAAAATGATTCAGAAGATGCAAGCCGATCCGAATTATCAACACCCGAACATCCACATTCTCGGTTATACGCACGAGGTGCACAAAATTATGGATGTCTCTGATCTGCTGATCTCGAAGCCCGGTGGAATGACGTGTACGGAAGGACTTGTCAAACGAATCCCTATGCTCTTCTATGATCCCATTCCTGGGCAGGAAGAAGAGAACTGCGAATATTTCGTCCAAAATGGACATGCCGAAATACTTACATCGACCGATACACTGGATAGGTGGTTCTCGCTCCTTGTAAATGATTACGAGGCCGTCACAAGCCGCCGTATTCAGTTGACACAGCAGTTGACCGCATCCTCATTCGACCACCCTTCTCACTGCTCGCAAGCGGTACTTGATCTTTTATAAATAAAAGGCTATCCGAACAAGGTCTTACAAACCTTGCAGGACGGCCTTTTTTTATTGCCCTTCAGGGCCCAATTCTATCGATTTGGCTAGATCTCCACAAACAACAAAACCTTAACCCTTTTCAGCTCATCTGAAAAGAATTAAGGTTTCTCGTCGTTATTCCCCGTGGTGCTCGTAAGGCTCCATATGAACATGGACATTCATAATATTGTGTTTCTTCATCATCCGTCGTTCGATTTCATCACTAATTCGATGCCCTTCCGCTATATTCAATCCCGGATTCACTTGAACCACAACATCGACGAGCACTTTATTCCCATGTACCCGCGCTTTCATATCTTTGATCGTCTCGACACCTGGAATTCGGGCAACACTCGTACGAAAATTTAACAGCTGCTTCTCATCGAATCCATCCGTCAACACCAATGTAGCATCCGTGAAAATATCCCAAGCGGTTTTACAGATCAATGCAGCCACGAACAGCGCAGCAACCCGATCGAGCCATGGAAGCCCGAATTGTGCCCCTATAATTCCGATCGCCGCACCAATACTGACGAAGACGTCGGAACGGGTGTCTTTGGCCGCAGCCATTAACGCTTGGTTATTAATCTGAATGGCGAGCTTGCGATTATACCGATAGACAAGATACATGAACACCGCAGAGATTAGCGCTACCCACGCCGAACTCATATCCGGCACCTGCGAGCCTCCGCCTGCTACCCAATTACGTATCGTCTCGATAAAGAGCTGAATTCCGACAGTCGCCATAATAAACGAGGCGAGCAGCGCTGCAACGGTCTCTGCCCTTAGATGCCCATAGGGATGGTCTTGATCCGGCGGCTTCTGCGAAATTCGAAGTCCAACGAGTACCGCCACCGACGCAATGATATCCGTTAAGTTATTTAAACCGTCTGCTGTCAGCGCGCTCGAACCAAAGATCACCCCGCTGATCAACTTGAATGTGGATAAGATCAAATATGAGATGATGCTAATCCATGCGCCACGCTCGCCTTTTTTCATATCTGAGTATGCGTCCAGAACAACACCTCCAATCACCTTTCTAATCTATTCATCAATATTCCAATTTGAATACATTCTTTATCATTGTCTCCTTGAAGCGGACCTCAAAAACGTATACAATGAAAAGGTAACAAAACCCTATCGTACCGAAGCACACGCTTCGATATATTGAAGGCAGGTGGAACGGAATGTCCGAAACCAATGAACCGAAAAAAATAAACTTGGCTGATGCCATCAAACAAAAGCTTGCCCAAAAAAAGGAACAGCAATCCCAGCAGAAGAATCAATTTAATGGTGCTGGCGGCGGGAAAAAGCTCGTATCGCAAAATAATAAAAAGCCAAATAATCAGAGACGTCGTACAGGCGGATCGTAGGAGGAAAGACCGGGAAACGGTCTTTTTTCTTTTTGTGCGGGAGGCGTGGGACCCTATCGTGTAAAGGTTCTGGAGTGGGTATATCCGATTCCATCGCTGTTGAAAACAGGAAAGTTGAATTTGATGATAATGGTGTTTTCCTGTTTTCAAAGGCGATCGCTTCCGCTCTCCATCGGCTATACCCATCTCCCCTTGATTCACACGACAGGGTGAAAACCGACCGTTTCACGGTCGGGGGAGGGCAAAGCAGGGTTCACTCCCGGCTGCGCGACGGGATGGCGATATTGTTGGTTTCGTACACGGCTACGCTGGGTGAGGCGGCTTTGCTGGGAGCGTACTCGGCTGTGCGACGGGGTGGCGGCTATGCTGGGATCGAACCGGGCTGCGCGACGGGGTGGCGGCTTGTAAGGCCATCAATCGGGCGAGCCTATCGTGCGAGTTTGGCGCAGATGCTCCGTCCACGTCACCTTCGGGTTACATTGCTTACAAGATGGCCGGAGTCCGTACTCCTTCACCTGCTCCATCTTTCACCAACCTTCTATATCTCGTCATCCATGTGATATGTTTGGCAATGCCTCTCGACTACTTCACCGCGCGGCTATGTTGGATATTTGCAGTAACTCCGGCTCGAAATGCGGCGATTGAGCTGCTACAGTGGATTTTTGCACTAACTACGGTCGATTTGAGCAATGTAAAGGTGATATTGGGCATGCTATCGTGCAGGAATCCAGTATAGATGAGGCGCACTGCCCTTTTTACATCGCTATGTTGGATGGAATCCAGTATAGACGCGCAGAAGGCATCTTAAATGCGATGAAAGTGCGTTGATCACTCAAGGCGATACATGAAGAGCACCGAATCAACGCGGCACGGCAAAACCTTCATGCGACACGCAACAGAAGCTTATTCACGCGTAAAAAAACCTCATCACGCAAAAAAAGCTTACCCTTATTCGTATCCGAATTCGGGTAAGCCTTTTTCAGCAATAGATTAGTTCCACCACTTATAATATACCGTCGCGTAAGAGGTTGGACTTGTAATCTGTGGATCGATCACGAGCGTCTTACCACCAACGGTGACGGTGACCTCTTTCTTGTTCTTCTCGGCCTCTTCGATCTTCTTGAAGAAAGTGTTATCGACCTTGAAGCCGTACAAATTCAGAATATCGAGCATCATGTTGCGCTGCACAATATCCGCGCAGTTGGATAATGATACCCCGCTGAAGCCCTTCAGCTGCTGTTCGAATTGAACGGCAACCGACGTATCCGTCTGGTTCTGCTGCAATGTTTTTGTCAGAATGATCTTGTTCACGCCATCATCGTACATCCGGTATCCAGTGTAGTTCGGGAATACTTTTTTCCGAATCGCAAGATACATCTCATCTCGGTACGTATCCCATGCCGTCGGCAGCATCGGTAATCGAGCCTCTGACGTCATTTCGAGCGGTCGATCATACATCTCCTGCATGCCGTGATCCACCAGATTGCGAATCAATTGCAGCACTTCGGCGCGTGTAATCGTCGCTCCACCCATGAAGCCCTGGATGGTATTCTCGCCTTTGATGCGGCCGTTCGCATATTTTTTACCCAGTACATATTGAATGGCTTGATCACCTGAGAAATTCACGCCATCGCTGCTCGAGACGAGCTCTGCCACATGCGCTCGATTGACGTAGCTATTCCGGTTTTTCGGATTATCATATCCATCCACCGGATAGTTCTTAAAATGAAGAAAATCATAATATTTGTCTGACCAGTTGTCAGTAATGAAATTATCTTCCAAGTCCTTGCCCGTAATCCCCACAACGAGCATCCGAATGAATTCCGCCTCCGTCACGTTCTGATTCGGCATGAACATCCCATTCGCGTAGCCCTTCACGATTCCTTTCTCAACGCCCCATTCAATCGTCGTCTTCGCCCAATGATTCTGTATGTCGTTAAAAGAAACACTGCTCGCCGCAGATGCATTGCCTGCCAAGAGCAATCCTCCTAAAACGATAGCCGAAAAAACCTTGTAAAGCGTTTTCATACCTTGACCTCCATTGTCATGTTCTTCCACCTTATCCCGCATGGGAGTAGGCCTACCGAACACATTCTACCTGCCTCAAAATCAGACGGTCAAGCATAATAGCCACAAAAGTCGAAAGTTGGGTGAATCAGACTAATCCTGTCGAATCAATAGGAGACTTAAGCACTAGGACTGACGGTTTCTGATTTGTGCCGAGTCCGGCGTCAATGCGATCCAAATCGAACCGCATAACAAGATGATACAGAGTGCAAATGGAAGCAGATGATTCACCTGATACAAGAGTGTGCTCGCGACAGGAGCGATGATCGCCGAGACACCATTAACGGATTGCGTCAGTCCTGCCACAGCCCCTTTCTGCTCTTGTGAGACGGCTAGCGACGCCCCAGTCATATAGCCTGGCAATTGCAGTCCACTGCCGATACCGAAGATGAAGAACGCCAAATAATAGGTCCAGTACGATTCCGTGACGAGCAAAATAACGAAACCAATCACGGTCATCAAAGCCCCGATCCAGATCATCTGCAAAGGGGTAAATATCCGATTTCTCATCAAAATGAGCTGCGTTATCAGCATCGCAACGCCGGTTAAGGTCAATGCGAGCACGAGCATTTTGGCCGTTGAAGCAACCGATAGCCCCAGGCGATCCTGAAAGTAAAAGCCGGTATTCACTTGAATGGACACAATCGTGATAAGTGCAAATAGGCCGAGTGTCAGGAACTTGCGAACTTCTCGATGCCAAGGCATTAGCCGCGGCTGATTCTTGACCATTTTCACAGTAGAAGGCGGCAAAACAAAAAAAGAGCGCAAGCCATTGATGGCCCTGCACTCTTTTTCAAAAATCTTAGTTATATATCTTCTCACGCAATTGTTTGATTTCGTCGCTCTCCAGGTATTCATCATACGACATTTGACGATCGATGATACCGTTCGGCCCAATCTCAATAATACGGTTCGCAACCGTCTGAATGAACTGGTGGTCATGGGATACGAAGATCATGGTCTCTTTGTAGTCGATCATACCATTGTTCAGTGCTGTGATGGATTCGAGATCCAAATGGTTCGTCGGTTCATCCAAGAGCAGCACGTTCGCGCCATGAAGCATCATTTTGGATAACATACAGCGTACTTTCTCGCCCCCGGACAATACGGAAGCTTTCTTCAATGCTTCCTCACCAGAGAATAGCATACGTCCCAAGAATCCGCGCAAGAACGTCTCGTCTGGATCTTTGGAATATTGACGCAGCCAGTCCACGAGGTTCATCTCTACACCGTCGAAGTATTCTGCGTTATCTTTCGGGAAGTAAGCTTGCGATGTCGTAATCCCCCATGAGAATTCACCACTATCTGCGGTCTTCTCACCCATCAGGATTTGGAACAACGTCGACTTCGCAAGACCATTTGGTCCCACAAGTGCGATTTTGTCGCCTTTGTTCACGATGAGGTTCAAATTCTCGAACAGCTTCTCGCCATCTACACTCTTCGTCAAGCCTTCAATCGTAAGGATTTGTTTGCCGCCTTCTCGATCTGCTTTGAAGTTAATGAACGGATATTTACGGTTCGATGGACGTAGGTCGTCGAGCGTAATTTTGTCGAGCTGCTTCTTACGGGAAGTCGCTTGCTTCGATTTGGAAGCATTCGCGCTAAAGCGTTGAATAAACGCTTGAAGCTCTTTAATTTTCTCTTCCTTCTTCTTGTTCGCATCGCGTACAAGTGTCAGAGCCAATTGGCTGGACTCATACCAGAAGTCATAGTTACCGACATACATTTGGATTTTACCGAAGTCAATATCCGCAATATGCGTACATACCTTGTTCAAGAAGTGACGGTCATGGGATACCACGATAACAGTACCTTCATAATCCATCAAGAAGTTCTCTAACCAGCTGATCGATTCGATGTCCAAATGGTTGGTAGGCTCATCGAGCAGTAGGTTGTTCGGTTGGCCGAACAAAGCTTGTGCTAAGAGAACGCGGACTTTCTCGTTACCGGAGAGTTCTGCCATCTTCTTGTCATGCAAATCACGAGAAATACCAAGACCGATTAAGAGCGCCGAAGCATCTGACTCAGCCTCCCAGCCGTTCATCTCAGCGAAGTCGCCCTCAAGCTCACCCGCACGCAGACCGTCTTCTTCTGTAAAGTCAGCTTTGGCGTACAGCGCATCTTTTTCCTTCATAATGCTATATAGCTTTTGGTGACCCATAATAACGGTCTCGAGTACCGCGTATTCATCGTATTCAAAATGGTTCTGCTTCAATACGGCCATACGCTCACCTGGTGTCATGCTAACGTCACCAGTGTTCGCTTCAATTTCGCCCGATAGAATCTTGAGGAACGTCGATTTGCCCGCTCCATTCGCTCCAATTAGTCCGTAGCAGTTGCCCGGTGTGAACTTTATATTGACATCTTCAAATAGCGGGCGCTTGCCGTAACGCAAACTAACGCCTGTTACTGTAATCATGAATTAATCCGTCCTCCCTTAAAATAAAACCAGTATAGATCCTTAATCCTTACCAAATCCCTATTATAGCACAAAATGGTCCGATAAACGTACTGTTTCACCGTGTGCGGGCACAATAATTCGCTCTTTCGCAATATTTTTGCGTCTGCGTTCCGTTTCCAGCCGATCGAGTGCTTCCTTAGGCGTATCATCTGCTAATCGGAATGCTCCATAATGCATCGGAATCAACACTTTTGCACGCGATTCGACGAACCCTCGCAGCGCTTCTTCCGGTGTAACATGCTGCGTTTGCATGAACCATTCAGGCTCATACGCGCCAATCGGCATGAGTGAGACATCAATGTTGAACCGCTCGCCAATCTCTTTGAATCCGCGAAAATACCCCGTGTCCCCCACAAAATGAATCGTTGGATACGGCGCCGTCGAAGACGGAATCGGTTCAATCATATATCCGCCCCAATGGGACGTGTTCGTATCGGTTAAGGTACGTCTTGTCCAGTGCTGCGTCGGCACGAAGGTGATCTGCACTTCGCCCAGGGTCAACGCTTCCCACCAATGCAGCTCCGTCACGTTGCGGAAGCCTTTGCGCAGCATTTTGCTCTTGAGTCCGGCAGGCACGACGAGCATCGTCTTCTCGTTGTACAATTTCCGAACGGAACTGATATGCAGATGATCATAATGCGAATGCGATATTAAGATCACGTCCATTGTCGGGAGCGCTGCAAGCGGCACACCCGGTTCTGCGAGGCGGCGTTGGAGGCCCATACGCTTCGCCCACACAGGGTCCGTCACGATATTTAAACCAGCATATTGTATGAAAAAAGTGGAGTGCCCGATCCAAGTCACCGTTGGCTCGGTGCGATTTTCCTTTAAATATTCAATGTCCGGTTCGACATTCGGAACGACGAAGGTATAATCTTTCTTCTTCGCGCGCCGTTCTTTCTGCCACTGTCTTAAGCTCTTGAGGTCATTGTTCATCTTCTTGAAGTCTAAATTGTGGAATCGTTCTTTTGCCATGCATTCTGCGCTCCTTTCCCGTATTTCTACTATAGCAAAATTTGGACGCAAAACAAAAAAATCCGCACCTCCCTCAGAATTCACTTACGTAAAGATACCGGGGCGGGGTATAATAAGATAACCCCACAAAGTGCAGACCTGGCTTCGAAGCTGATTCAGGTACTTTGCGGAGGGCCTCGAAAATATAAATTCTAGTATGATAAACAAAGAACGTTGTACATCCATAGGAGGAAGAACAATGAAATTAATATCGATTGAACCCACGCCAAGTCCGAATTCCATGAAGCTTCATTTGGATGAAAGCCTTGCGCATGGCGTTCGTAAAACGTATACGCATGAAAATGAACGCTCTGCACCACCCTTTATTCAACGCATGCTGGCGATTAACGGTGTGAAAAGTGTGTTCCACACTGCGGACTTTGTGGCGCTTGACCGCCACCCGCGCGGAGATTGGGCCGCGATTCTCGGCGAGGTGCGCGATATTTTCGGCGCTGCTGACGGCGCGCCGCTCGCCGCATGGGACCCAAATGCGGCGGTAAGCTACGGTGAGGCACAGGTATTCGTGCAATATTTCCGCAGCATTCCGATGCAGATCCGCGTCAAAGCTGGCGTCAGTGAGGAGCGGATCGGGCTTGGTGACCGCTTCACGCAGGCGGTCACGGCGGTGGCGAGCGCGACGATGATTAAAGAGCGCCGCTTGGTTGAATTTGGCGTGCGCTATGGCGAGCTTGCCGACATCGCACGTGAGGTAGAGCAAGAGCTCGAGGCGGCTTATCCGCCGGAGCGGTTGCAAGGGCTTGTCGAGAAGGCGATCGCGCTCGGTGCGAGCGAGGAGCCTCTGATTGAGGAGCGCGGCGAGCTGACAGACAGCGAGCTCGAGGCACTCCTGCGCGACGCGGACTGGCGCGTGCGGTACGCCGCGCTAGACCGCATGCAGCCGAGCCTGGCGCGGCTGCCGCTCTTGGCGGAAGCTTTGCGCGATGCGCAAAGCTCGATCCGCCGCCTCGCCGTGGTGTACCTCGGCGAGCTGCGTGCGCCTGAAGCGATGCCGCTCCTTTTCGCGGCATTGCGCGATTCGTCCGCAGCCGTGCGGCGGACGGCAGGCGACACCCTGTCCGATCTAGGCGATCCCGCCGCAATCGGACCGATGCTTGAAGCGCTCAGCGACTCGAACAAGCTCGTTCGCTGGCGCGCCGCCCGCTTCTTATATGAAGCCGGCGACGAATCCGCGCTCGACGCGCTTAGAATCGCGACGGCTGACCCCGAGTTCGAGGTCAGCCTGCAGGCCAAAATGGCGGTCGAACGCATCGAATCCGGCGAGGCCGCAGCAGGCACCGTCTGGCAGCAGATGGCGCGCCGCGGCGACGAAGCGTAAATCGCCTAGTACGCCGACTTAGACTCCCATTCGCATTTCGTTCAATCAACCTGCCTGCTTATTCAAAAAAGGAATCCCCCTTTTCCTGGGAACTCCCTTTTACTTTTGATATTTTCAAGTTATACTATCCGTATATTGCAGGTCGTGAAGCACACGCCGCTTTGTACCTTACTTCACCTTTGTGGGTGAGTATGTGTCAGAGCGGCTTTTTTGCGTCCTGTCCTGTGACCATAAACACGAAAGGATGTGTTGAGTCATGTCAAGATTTGACCAAGCATTCGAAGAGTGGATGCATACTAGCATCACGCAAGAGCAAAATCATAGAAGACGTGAAATACTCGAGAAAGGACTTGGCCACGGTACCGTTGAATTTTTGCGCTCTATCTGGTTTCCAGCTGTGAGGAACTTCGATCATCTGCAACCGGAATGGGAGGTCCGTGATTTCCATAACGGCTATAGGTATCTGGATCTCTCTTATATGCCTGGCGGCGATGTCAAAGGTGGGATCGAGATTCAAGGCTATGGTCCCCACGCAAGGGATCTCGATGTACGACGGTTTAAGGACTTGTGCTGGCGCCATTGTCTATTAGCACTGGACGACTGGCTATTCCTGCCCATTGCCTATCTATCGATAACTGACGAACCTAAGCGTTGTCAGCAGCTCGTCCTTTCTTTTATCGGTAAGTTCATTTCAACGGATGTACCTGCACATTTGACCTGGCTCGAAGCCGAGACCCTACGCTATGCGAGACGACTTCTTCGTCCATTTACACCTCCAGAACTGGCAATCCATCTGCGCGTGACAGACCCACATGCGAGACGAATCCTTCATAAGCTAGTCGAGCTCCAACTTTTGTTCGTGGTCAGCGGCAATCAGCGTTATCGTACATACGGCTTACGAACCCAGTAACTCTTATTTGGTCAAAATTCCGCATTTTCGAATTCTAACGAACCCCAGCGGCGCTATTCCTCGTAAAAGTGCTTCAAAACAACCAAAATAGGCACAATAACGCTTCTGGAGTTCGTTAGATCGAAAAAAAGCCTATTTTCTCAGGAATAAGCACTATACGATTCGTTAACGCGAGTGACTTCACTCATGTGACGTCCCACAATGGTAATTGAGTGTGATAAGCCACATCAACGCGATCTCACTTTCCGCTAACGAACCCAGTAACTCTTATTTGCTCAAAATCCCGCATTTTCGAATTCTAACGAACTCCAGCGGCGCTATTCCTCGTAAAAGTGCTTCAAAACACCTAAAATAGGCACAATAGCGCTTCTGGAGTTCGTTAGCTCGAAAAAAAGCCCATTTTCTCACGAATAAGCACTATACGATTCGTTAGCCGCGGACTGGCATTCAGATACTCAAATCCCACATTAACCACCCTCAACCGAAACCGCTTACCTCCAACTGACGTACAATATACAAAGGAGATGATCTCATGTTCTTTTTCTTCGGTTTAATCATCATTGCCATCGGTCTGCTGAATATAATCAAACCATCCTTCGCGTGGTATATCAAAGAAGGCTGGAAGGTCAACGGCGATTCTGAACCCAGTGATTCTTACCTCGCCTTAACCCGATTCAGCGGCATTTTCGCTATCGTTATGGGTTGTATCATCATGTTCGTGGGGTCCTAATTTTTGTATACCCACTACACCTTCGCAAACTGCGTCTCATACAGCATCGCGTACACACCGTGCTGCGTAAGCAGCTCCTGATGCCGCCCACGCTCCACTACGCGGCCGTCCTGCACGACTAGTATCTGATCAGCAGCCAGAATCGTCGATAGGCGATGCGCGATAACAAGTGTCGTACGGCCCTTCATCAGCTCCTGCAGCGCTTCCTGCACATACCGTTCGGACTCCGAATCCAGATGCGAGGTCGCTTCGTCGAGCAGCAGGATTGTCGGATTTTTCAGAATCGCACGCGCGATCGATATCCGCTGCCTTTCGCCGCCTGACAAGCGATGTCCGCGTTCTCCGACCATCGTGTCATACCCATCCGGCAGCGATTGAATGAATTCATGAATATAGGCTTTGCGGCAAGCCTCTTCAATCTCCTCCTGCGTCGCATCTTCGCGTGCGAACCTCAGGTTCTCCCGTAATGTCGCATGGAACAAGAACGATTCCTGCGTTACATAGCCAATATGGCGGCGCAATTCTGCGAGCTTCACGTCCCGCAGGTCCATATCATCCACCTCGATGCAGCCCTCGGTTGGATCGTAGAGCCGTGCGATGAGACTGATTAACGTCGATTTCCCAGCACCGCTCGGACCAACGATCGCGACCACCTCATTTGGTTTCGCCTCGAACGTGATACCCTTCAGCACGAGTTCATCCTCCTGCACCTTAGAGCCCGCTTCAAGCCGATCATCTCCATGGTCGCCATCGCGTCCCTGCTTCCCGCCAGCATAACCGAACTTCACATTCTGGAATGTGACCCGACCTGCCGGCGCGTCCAAAGCCTTCGCATGCGGTCCATCTTCCATCTCCGGCAACATATCCATGTATTCGAAGATTCGACCGAACACGCCCAGCGCCGTCACAACTTCTACATGCAAATTTAGCAAAGTTCCGAACGGCTGATATAACCGTCCCAAATAGGCGGCAAAAGCGACAATCGCCCCTACCGTCATCGTTCCTTGAATCACCGCAAATCCGCCATACAAATAAATAATGGCGGTGCCGATCGGCCCCAACACGCCGACGAACATCATGAACCAGCGTCCCATCAGATTCACCTTCAGCTCCATGTCCATCACTTGCTTATTCGTCGCTTGGAACTGTGCGGCCTGACTTTGTTCACGCCCGTAAATCCGGGTCAACAACGCGCCCGAAATCCCGAACACCTCGCCCAGCTGGGAGGCCATCTGTGCACGCACCTTCTGCGTTTCCTGCCGCATTTTTTTACGAAGGCGAGATACCTTGCGCACTGGAATCATCGAAATCGGCAGGATAATCATCGACAACAGCGCCAAGCGCCAATCCAGCACGAACAGGATAACCGTTGTTGTCACGACAACCACACTCTGCGTTATCGTATTGACGACCAGATTTGTTACCACGCCTTGTACCGCCTGCACATCTTCGGTCACCCGCTGAATAACTTCCCCAGATCGCGAATTCGTGAAAAATCCGATCGACTGCCGCTGTAAATTGCTAAACAACCCTTGTCTCAGATCCCGCATAATCCCCTGCGCAACTTTAAAATTCATATAATTCTGCCACACCCCAATGACGCCGCTAAAGACTGGCAACCCGATCAACAGCGCAGCCATCACGAGCAATTGTTTACGATCCCCAGCTGGAACCGCATCGTCAATAATCACTTTCATGACAAGAGGGGGGCCGAGTCCAATTACGGCACCCGCCAGGGCAAGTAGAATAATAAAGCCGAGCAGCGCACGATATTCCCGGAACAACTTCCACACCCGCCGAAGCGATACTTCTTGCACACTATCTTTTAATGTTTTCTTCGGAATCGCCCTGTCCGATCCCTCTACACCACGCCATGCATGTCTCATCCCTATAACACCTCAATTCTCTTCGTTCATTATAGGCTGATCATGAAGGACATTTCATCCTGAATTTCAAAAAAAATCCCCCTGTCAAGTAAACGTCATGCGCTGTACCAGCACTGTTCACTTGAAGGAGGATTTAGAACACTTAAAAGTTATTAACCTATTTTACGATGATCTTCCCTGTCATAAAATTATGTGGTTTACAGTAAAACTCGTACTCCCCGGCTTCAGTGAAGGTCATTGTAAATGTATCATTCTTCCCAAGGGATTCACTGTTAAAGGAACCGTCCTTTGATGATACTGTATGATCCACATCATCCAGATTGGTGAACGTAACCGTGGAGCCGGCCTCTATTGTCAACTTATCGGGTTTAAAGGCGAATTCAGAAATACTGACCGCATATTTCTTGGCAGATTCCGCCTTATCCGCTCCTTTCGGCTGATCAGACACTGCCTTTGTCGTAAAAGTGATCACTTGCTTCACTTCCGGCTTAATTGGTTGGTGATTATTCCCTACCAGCTGGACCGTCAAGGTGTGCTTGCCCGGTTTAACATGCTCGAAGACGGCGGGTTCACCGTTAATCATTTTATAGGCCACTTTGGGATCGCTTGCGTCGGTATCCAGCCAAATATGGACATGCCCCTGGCCTTCATGTGGCTCCATATGCGTGCGGAAATCTGTGAGCGCATGGTTAAACACAGCAACTCCGACTTTTACCTTATCCGTATACAAAATTGCATCTTTCGTAGGGCCCAGAATTCTTAATGAAGGCTTATTCGTTGATTGTAAAGAAACCGTTTGCTTTGCGGCATCATACTTCACATCCACCCCTAAATTCTCCGATACGAATCGGATCGGAACCATCGTAACGCCTTTTACGACCCTTGCCGGTTCATCTAGGGCTACAGGAACACCATTCAAGGTTGCCGTCTTCGATTCTAGTGGAAGCAAGTAGGTGTTAGTTCCTTTGGTGACCTTAACCGTTTTGGTCGCGGCTTCATAACCAACGACAGCACCGATGGCTTCTGCTATTGGTCTATAGGGAACGAGCAGTCTCCCATGACTGAGCAACGGCTGCTCACTGAAGGTAATCGCCTTGCCGTTGAATGTCGCGGACACACTGGTTGGCGACACTGGCGCCTGCGCCGCAACAGGCACCGTTCCGAGCATGGCTGCGAATAACGCAGTCGTGAGAAGCATTTTACTAATCTTGTTCATGGTTGATCCTCCTTAAATGTACCGTACTTGACGGTGGATGTCTTTATTTAAGGGAACGAACACATGAGCAGTCCGGTTTGATGAGATGACAAACAAATTTTACGTACCCAGCACCTTCTTGCCGCGAGGCTTCTCCCCGACCGCATCGGGCTCTAGCGTAATACCAATGGCTTCAAAAGGAGCTTGTTGCTCTTTCATATCATACGTAAGCACGCCATTTCCCTGCTCGTCGACAAGAAACACCCCTGCACTCCTTCGCGTTCCATTGTGGATGAGCCACACTTGGTAGGCTTCCTGCCCCTCCGCCTGCGATAAACCTTGCACGCTAAATACGAGCTTCTTCGCATCGCCTTGCTGCATCAGCCACGCACTGCCTCTAGCTGCATCTCTACCCGAGTCCGCAGCGTTCAATGCAAAGATTTGCAGCACTTGCGTCGGGAGGTTCGGATTGGTCTCCATCGCTCCAAGCTGATTCCTTAGGTGGTTATTATTCCAGGAAACCCCAACCAGTAGAAGCATAAGAACTGCTGCTGCGATCCATCCGGTATTCATGGACCATTTTTTCTTCATCACAGGCTGCTCTGCCTTAAAAATAGAATCCATGACCTCGGATTTCAAATCCGCTGGTGCCTCAATTTCTTCCATCTC
>Ga0102589_1003278_pt1 | contig 17162 bp, 9 predicted proteins | sample AraplaMF_Col_mLB_FD_76858 | JGI IMG/M metagenome (GOLD analysis project Ga0102589, IMG submission 76858) | Arabidopsis root microbial communities from the University of North Carolina, USA - plate scrape MF_Col_mLB | ecosystem: Host-associated > Plants > Roots > Endosphere | place: USA... | reverse complement strand
ATTCACTTCTCCTCCGTGGATATTCGATTCCCTTCCGTGGGTATTCACTTCTCTTCCGCGAGTATCTCTGCCTCGCACGGGTATTCGCCTTCCTTCCGCGGGTATTCCTCCTCCTTCCGCGGGTATTCACTTCTCCTCCGCGGATATTCGCTTTCCTCCGCGGATATTCGCTTCCCTTCCGTGGGTATTCACTTCTCTTCCGCGAGTATCTCTGCCTCGCGCGGGTATTCGCCTTCCTTCCGCGGGTATTTCTCCGCCCCTCGCGGGTATTCGATCACCTTCCGCGGGTATTCACTTCTCTTCCGCGAGTATCTCTGCCTCGCGCGGGTATTCGCCTTCCTTCCGCGGGTATTTCTCCGCCCCTCGCGAGTACTCGACCCCCGCCTCGCGCGAGTATTCCCCTACCTCGCACGGGTATTCGATTCAAACTAACTCCATGAAAAAAAGCGATTTCTGCATGTATTTGCAAAAATCGCTTTTACTTTATTTTATTGCGTCGAATCGTTTATAAGCTACTAATCTTGTAGACCAGTAAGAGTATGTAACGTCCGAAATTTCAACACCGTCTGTTCCTGCATGGATAAATTTGTTGTTACCTATATAAATGCCCATATGAGAAATACCGTCTTTATACGTATTTTCGAAGAACACTAAATCCCCCGCAATCGGATTGTTAACTTGTGTTGTATTACCGTTAAAATATCCTTCGCTACTTTCTCTTCCAATTTTTAAACCACCTTGATTAAAGGCATAGTAAATAAGGCCACTGCAATCTAGACCTTCAGGTGTGTTGCCACCGTAGAGATATGGTGTTCCTACTAATGAATTAGCTACATCTACTGTTTTCTTATTAACAGCTTGTCCATTAACTGTAGGATCCTTAGACGTTCCTGATGATGTTCCCGCACCGGAAGTTCCGTTATTATGTACTGTTTCACTCTCGGATACTGAAGACTCTGAAGATAATTTTAACACCTGTCCAATATAGATAGTGTCTACCGTTAGTCCATTCCAGTCTTTAATTTCCTTTATTGTCACGTTATATTGCTTAGCGATTTTGGATAATGAATCGCCTTTAACTACTGTATGGGAAACAGCTGTCGTTTTTGATGGTGTTGTCGGTTTTTGTGTTGATGGATTTGTTGTTGATGGATTTGAAGGTTTTACCGTGTCATTAGTAGCATAGTTTGAAATTTCTAGCTTTTGTGCGACATAAATCATATCATTCTTTAAATTGTTCCAAGTTTTTATGTCTTGTATTGTTACTTTATGGTTTGAAGCGATTTTAGATAAAGTGTCTCCTTTTTGTACGGTATATGTGGCTGCTTCTGCGGTCTGTAATGCTAAAAAAGAAGTAGCAATAGTGCTTAAAGCAAGGATTCTTAATTTTTTTGTCTTTTTCATATCAATTTGCCTCCATTCGTGCTAAAATATTTCCTTGTGTGTCTATCATACTAGATATTTTAAAAATCAGATATCGGAAAAAGTGACTATTTTTCAAACAATTTATGAATCTTACCGATTCCGACAGATTCTTACAAGTTATAATAGAATATTAATTGCAAGATTAGTATTCGTATGATAACATACACTTCTGTATTTAAAATTTTTAGAAAGTTTAATCTTTTCAATCTTAAAGGAGTTTTTATTTTTATGAAAAATATCTTGCATTTTATCAAGGAAAATTTGGCAGTAGGTTTACTATTATTTGCCTTATTTTTAGGTGCTGGAAATATTATCTTCCCCCCATTATTAGGTCAACAAGCTGGTGAACATATAACGACAGCAATGATTGGTTTCTTAATAACAGGTGTCGGATTACCGTTATTAGCAATTGTTGCTATTGCGAAAGCAGGTGGCGATCTACAAATACTTGCTAATCGTGTCGGCCCTACCTTTGGTGTTATTTTTACATCAATCGTTTATTTAGCGATTGGACCATTTTTCGCAGTACCCCGTACAGGTTCTGTATCCTATGAAATTGCGATCGCCCCATTTCTCCCAGATGCAGCAACTGATCATTGGGCACCACTTTTCATTACTTCTGTAATATTTTTTGCCTTTATACTTTTCTTAGCTATCAACCCTTCAAAGCTTGTCGATCGTGTAGGGAAAATTTTAACGCCTGCTCTATTAGCCGTTATTTTACTTCTAGCAATTAAAAGCTTTATTTCCCCAATGGGTGAACCAGGGGCGGCTATTGGAAAATACACTACGTCACCGTTGACAGAAGGCTTTGTTCAAGGCTACTTAACAATGGATGTACTAAGTGCACTTGTTTTCGGAATCGTTATTTTGCAAGCATTGCGCGACATGGGTATGTCAGATACTAAAAAGCAAGTCAAAACGACAATTTTCGCGGGAATTGTTGCCGCTCTTGGCTTATCATTTGTCTATATCTCACTTGGACAAATTGGTAACACTAGTGTTAATGCAATTGGTACTTTTGATAATGGTGGTACTATTATTGCGAAGTCCGCTGAAGCTCTTTTTGGTAATCTTGGAAGTATCATATTATCAGCTACAATTTTACTAGCGTGTATATCTACTGCAGTAGGTTTACTGACTGCTAATGCTCAATTTTTCAATAAACTATTTCCTAAAGTTTCGTATAAAACATTTTTAGTAATTTTCACAATATTCAGTGCAGCAATTACTAACGTTGGTCTTGAAACAATTATTAGCGCATCACTTCCTGTATTATTAATCATCTATCCTCTAGCGATGGTGTTAATGGTTCTGTCCCTTTTCGATAACTTCTTTAAAGGTGGAAAAATTGTATACATTTTAGCATTAATTCCCACATTCTTTGTTAGTCTGAATGATGGTTTAAAGGAAATGAAAATTACAATTACACCTTATGTGAACATTTTAAAAGCTTTACCATTATACGAGCAAAGTTTGGCATGGCTTGTACCTGCAATAATCGGTGCGCTTATCGGATTTATTATTCATAAGCTAATAAAAAAATAAAAGTTTTTCATCTAATTAGAATCTGCTTTCTTTTGCGATTTTTCGCAAAAGGCTAGCAGATTCTTTTTTTGTAGGTAATCCCTTCCTTTTCTTATTCACGGTTATATGGAAATTCATGTATAATAAAGATAATTTGAAAAGAGGTGTCCTATGAAAAAAGTATTGTGGTCTTTTGTATTCGTTCTAAGCTTTTTCATCTTTCCATTTACAAATGCTTCTGCTGCAAGCAATGAACAACAGCTTGTAAAGGAAATCAAGGGAATTATTGAGGAAAATTATGTTGGAACTATCCACGGTGATTTGCAAAAAGCTAAAACGATTCCTGAAATTATCGAGATGCTAGATCCTTATTCTACATATTTTACGAAAACAGAATTTGAAGAATTTATCAATAGCATCGAACTTTCAACAATTGGTATTGGGGTAATCATCGAAGAGCATGAAGATGGCATTCATATTTTACAAGTGTTTGAGAATAGCGGTGCCTTTGACGCTGGTGTAGTTGCTGGAGACACTATTATTGCCATTAACGGGAAATCCGTAGCAGGAAGCTCTACTCAAGAAGCCTCATCCCTATTAGTTGGTGATGAAAACACTAAAATAGAAGTGACACTGCGACATGCAGATGGTACAACTTCTACTTCAACCATTACAAGAAAAAAATTCTCATTACCGAATGTGGAATCTGGATTACTATTTGGGAATGTAGGATATATTGCTATGTCATCCTTCTCTGAAGACGGTGCAAAGCTTGTAAAGGATGCGCTAATTCAGTTACAACAGCGTGGTGCAACTTCTTTTATATTGGATTTACAAAACAATGGCGGAGGCTATGTAACAACGGCTCAGGAGATTACAGGGCTTTTCCCAAAAGCGAAAATAGCCTTTTTACTGGAAGAAGCACATGCCTCTTATAAAGTACGTGCAGTCAATCAAAATGAAAAATTCCCAGCTGATACACGTATTCTCGTAAACCACTATAGTGCTAGCGCCTCTGAAATGTTAGCAGCGACATTACAAGATCAGAAGTCTGCTATTTTATATGGAGAAACTACGTATGGAAAAGGCTGTATGCAGGGCTTTTTTGAACTGCAGGATGGTAGCTATTTAAAGCTTACAATCGGTAATTTTACAGGTCCGTTAGGGAAAACAATTAATGAAGTTGGGGTAAAACCGAACATCCAAACAAAGACTGCTCCTATTTTCCAGGCACATTATGATGCAATTAAAGCCCAATATACAAATTACAAAGAGCTTGCAAGTTTGAAAAATGTTTCGGATACTAAAAATTTAACAGTGAAAGTCCCTTCTTCACTTTCTTCACAAATGTCTGAGGATAAGATTCAGCTAATCGCTTTAGGTGGTAATGAAGTGCCTATTACAGCTAAAGTAGATGGTCTTTCATTAACTATAACTCCATCAAAACCTTTAACTCCAGGGCGAGAATATATGCTCCTTGCCCACCCAAAGGCACAAAAAGCTAACAAAGCGCAGCAAGGTTTTTATCTGCGCATAACAACAACGAAAAAATAAAAAATCCCTCTCATCATTTAAGTAGCTTTTATAACTTAATATCGGTGAGAGGGTTTTTTGCTATTCGTGAGGACATATTTTTCAAAGCAGCAGCAATTATTCATACGCTTCTAACTAAAACCATGGAATGCCTTCAACATAAATTATTTCTTCCGAATTGATTCATTGTTTTACAAAGCCTCTATCGATTTCCATAAACATAGCTCAAAAGTATAGTTAATGGTAAATTTTTGTTGGTATATTTTATGTTATATCTAACATTTGACCCTTATCTTAATTCTCCAACTTTGGTAAAATAATAGGAGCTTAGGAGGGTTAAAAAACTATGAAAAAACTATCAATAATAACGGTGGTAATGGCACTTGTTAGCTTGCTCATTTGGCAACCCAACATGGCATATGCTGATGAGCTCTCAGGACATATGCATGAAAGTGGTCTACGCTATTTAATTTCCAAAGGTGCATTAAAGCAAGATGCAAATGGAAGCTATCGTCCAAATGACACTGTCACACGTGGAGAATTTGCTACTTACATAGCAAAGGCTTTAAACCTTGAGAAAAAAGATAATATTACTTTTACAGATGTCCCAGATACATATTTATTTGCAACAGATATTAAGCTAGCTGCTACTGCTGGTATTATCACAGGTTATACAGATGGTTCATTTAAACCAGATGCACATATTTCAAGAGAGCATATGGCTGTTATGCTAATTAGAGCTGTTGATTATCTAAAAATCCCTAAAGGTACTTCATCCATTACTTTTAACGATAATGCAGCTATTTTTAAAGACTTCCGCCAAGACATTGCTATAGGTGCAGAATTAGGGCTTATTAAAGGTAGCTCTAATAACTTATTTTTACCAAAAGATAATGCCACAATTGGCGAGGCATCTACATTTGTACTACGCTTGATACATCTAGCTGACGATGTTAAAAATAATGGTGGTAATTCTAATAACAATGGCAACAACGGCAATAATGGGAACAACGGCAACAACAACGGCAACAACGGCAATACTGACGGTGATACTGGTAATGGCAACTCTACTAAGTTCATCGTAAAAGAAATTTCCAATGGCACTCTTGTTGGTAACCAAGCCTTCCCTAGCTTTGACGCCGCTGAAAAAGCTATGTCAAAAAATACACTTGTCATTACACTCAATGATAAGATTATGAAAATGTCATCAGGTTATGTTGTAACTAATAATTATGTAGCACTTAAATCTGAAACAATTAAAGACCAAATCGCTGTTGCTGCTAATACAGAAATGGAGTATTTAAGCAGTGATGCGACACAAGTAAAAGTTCGTTTAGCAGGTCATGTCGGGTATTTAAAACATGCCGATGTCACATTAATCCCATCTGCTTTAAGTAAGGGTCGTTCCTACTATACGAACGAGAATGGTGAGATTAAACATACTTTATATGATTATAAATCAAACAAATATTCATCTAGCTATGTGTATGGAAAAGCACCGGACTTCATGAAGCAAGGTGAAAAATACTTTAGCTGGAATGGCATTAATTTCACAAATGCTAGTGGCTCTTCGAAAGGTGAAGCTTATAATTACTATCAATTTTTACCTGCACGTGCAAAAACTCAATATTCAGCAGAGGAAATAAATAATTACATTTTGCAAAAGTTAGCTGAGGTTGAAAGTTCAGGGGCTAGTCTTTATAAGGATGCGACAAAGAAAAGTAAGTTAATCGGTTTAGGGGAAGTATTAAAAGAAATAGAAGCAAATGCTCACATTAATGCCATGACAATTTTATCGCTTGCCCAGCATGAGAGTGCATATGGTATGAGTGCCCAGGCTCAAGATCTCAACAACTTATTTGGTTTATATGTATATGACACGAATCCAGCAAATAAACACTTTGATAGTGTTAAAGCCAATATTAATGAACTTGTTGAAAAGTTCTTACAGCCAAATTACATTACACCAGGTGGTCCATACACGAATGGTGCTGTGGTTGGCTCAAAGGCAGTCGGATTTAACGTTAAGTATGCATCTGATCCATTTTGGGGTGCTAAAATTGCCGGACACTACTACCGTGCCGAAAAAGCATTAGGCTTTAAAGATGCAAAAAATCCATACAAAATTGGTATTACGACAACAACTGGCCTAAATGTTCGTCCAGATGCATCAACAAGCCAAAGTCCACTTTACACATTTAACAAAGTTGGGATGCCGATTATTGTAACCGGCACAGATGCTAATGGTTGGTATCAGGTAATTTCTGATAAAATCCATCCGGAATCAGCCTACATCAGTAAAGACTATGTTAAAATCATTAATACTGTGAAGTAGCAATTAGAGGCTGTCTCCGATTATTTTCGGGACAGCCTTTTTCGATGAAAATAAGTGTACAGGAACTCTAAACTGTACCGAAACCGATGCAAATTGAAATATTCATTAAATGGATAAACTTAAAAAAAGTCTTCATAGCACGCCCATATCCTTTTGACTCTCTTACTAAAAAACATAACAATAAAAAACTGTCCCAAAAGTGAGTCAATCACCTTTGGGACAGTTTCTCTGTTAATAGATTATTGTTTTTTGTAGTATTGCAAAATTCCATTATAAATAGAATCTGCAAATAAATTTACGTATTGATCATTTGTCATTTTATTGCGGTCTTCATCATTTGTTAAAAAGCCAAGTTCCACTAAAATTGATGGAATGATCATATTTCGAATTACGTAGTATTGCTGTTCTTTAACGCCACGATTTTTCATATTTAAATTGTTTACAATTTGATTATTTACAAATGTGGCTAAATCAATATCTTCCTGATACATATCTCCTGTTGAAATAGCATAATATGTTTCAGTACCTTGCGCTGAGGTATTAGCAGCAGAGTTTACATGCACACTTACGAAAATCTCACCATAGTTTGCATTCGTAAAGTCTACTCGATCTTGTAAGGTAGGATACGTATCACCAGTACGAGTCATGTATACTTTTGCGCCAGCATTTTCAAGCTTTTGCTTAACAAGTGTACTCACTTTTAATGTAATGTTCTTTTCAGAGTTAGAACCCATTACTGTGCCTGGATCCTTACCACCATGACCTGGATCTAGGATAATAATACGATTTTGCAACGGTTTGCCATTTTGATTTAATAATTTTAAATAGGATTTATGAACATAACCTGTCTTACCATTATATTCAATATTCGCCCAATAACCTTTAATTTCGTTAACTTTTACAGAGTCTCCCTTGTTAAGTTTAAATAACACGGAAGAAGTTGTATTTGCTTCACTACGGACATTAAGGTTTCCAACCGTAGCTCGTCCTAAAACATCTCCTGAGGCTGTAGGTGGAGTCGGTGTTGGATCTGGATCTGGTTTCTCTGTTGTTTCTGTTGTGCTGTTCGCTACAATATAACCTGGTAAACCATTTACTTGCGTTAAATAATAACCACCAACAGTATTGTAAACTGGTAATTTTTCATTACCTTTAATAGTTGAAATTACTTTTGACGACGAGGTTGCTTTAACATATAAGTTAATAGCTCCTTTAGTTGTCACTTCTTTTTGGACAGTCCCTAATTGATTGCCATCTGCATCTAAAAATTGTGCATAATCTTTATAAACATAAGCATATGCACCTTTATATGTTACCTTCAGCCATTTATCCTCAACTTGATATACTGATAGTTTTCCGCCTTTATTGACTTGGCCAACAATGTTAGCATTTGAAGAACTATCCTTCGTTTTGCGGATATTTAGACCATCTGTCGTCACTTGGACAAGTCCTATAACCTCTTTTGTATCAGGTACAGATGTCCCTTTAACAGGTAACTCTAAACGATATTTCTCATTTTTTGCACGTGCTACAAATAATGAAAAATGTGCACGTGTAACAGTGTTGTTTGGTAAGTACTTATTACCAGTTCCATTTGTGATACCATTATAGTAAATTGTATTTACATATTTAACGTAAGGGTTTGTAATACCTACGTCAGCGAATGGTGAATCGATGTTTTCATATTCACTTGTATCCAAGTTAAATGCCTTTGTTAATACAAAACTCATTTCATCACGAGTTATAGGTTTTTTTGGTAAGAACTTGCCTTGTGTATTCGTTGAAAATAATCCTAATTGTATGGCACGTTCGATATAGCCGGACATTTCAGTACCTGCTGTTACATCTGAAAAACTAGATTTATTTACGACTAATGGTTTGTTCCCTGAGGCAACAACAACCATTTTTGCCACTTGTTCTCTTGTTACAGAGTCATTTGGGGCAAAGACTCTTTTCCCATTTACAAAATATCCTTGTATTACACCCGAATTTACTAAATAATTGATTTCTTCATAAGCTTCGTGATTTTTAGATACATCTGTGAATGTTATATTTGTAGTTGTATCTGCTGCACTTGCACTATGTATAGTAAACATAGAAGCTGAAATGAATAAGACGCACAAAATAAGACTAATTTTTTTAAAGTTCAATGTCTTATTTCCTCCCTTCCTGTTCTCTTAAAGTATTCATTTTAACAAAATTAACTAAATAATTCATCATACATTAGCACTGTTCAAGTCTCTTTTTCTGAATCACTTCCTTTATTGAGAAATTATCATAAAAATAGAAGAGTCTGCTATTGCAAACTCTCCTCTAATTATAAGCTATTTAAAAGATCTTTTCTTGCAATCAATGAAAATTATCTAAAGTTATTGTTGTAATCTTTCAATAAACATTTTTAGTTCTTTTATTTTTAGTAATTCATCCATACCAAAGTGACCATTGCCATCTCCATTTGTAACACCGTTAGATGCAAGAATGGAAACATATTCATTAGCCCAGCTATCTTTTGGTACATCACTAAATGTTACTTCTTGACTAGCATTCTCTAGTCCGAAAGCTAAAACTAATACTTTAGCAATTTGCGCACGAGTAATTGGTGAAGAAGGATTGAATTTACCATTAACATCACCTTCAAAAATACCTAATTTTGCAACAGCTGCAATAGCACCTGCACGCTCATGTGTTGGTTTTACATCGATAAAACCACTATTTTTGTCAGATGTATCTAAGTTTAAAGCTTTCGCAATTTGCCCAGCAACTTCCGCACGTGAAGCATATACTGAAAAGTCAATTGCTGCTTGCTTTACTTCAGCTTTTTGTTCCTCATCAAATGTAGCCACACGTTTAGCACCTACGTAACGAGAACTCCAATAATATGGATCGTCTACATTCGAATAACTAACGCCTTGATTAGTTTGAGAGTGGATCATTTTACCGTCACCTATGTATATAGATACATGTGAGATACCACTGCCACTTGTATTGAAAAATAGTAAATCTCCAACTTGAAGATCACTTTTAGCAACTGCTGTTCCTTGTTGGTATTGACCGCCTGACGTACGGTTTAATGTGATGCCTAAATCTGCGAATACTTTAGAAGTAAAGCCCGAGCAATCAAAACCGCTTGTCGTTGTCCCACCGTATTTATATGGAGTACCTAAGTATTTAGAAGCTGTTTCAGTGACTTCAGATTTAGTCGCTGCTTCAGCTGAGTCTATATGAGTTGTTGAAAATAACATGAAAGATGCAAAAATCGGTAATAACCATTTCTTATTCATACTTTTGTTATACCCCCTCTAAACTTTTTTGCCTATAAATAGACTATCATAAAAGGTGGTATTTTAATTTTTCAATTGTGTAACGATTTCAGAATGAATAAAAACGCTGATATACCAACGTTTCTTGGCATAACCAGCGTTAAAAATGGTAAAATTTAATGGTTATTTCTAACATCCGTAACACAAATGTAATATTAGCAACTCTTTGTTACATAACCAATTATTGACTCGAAAACATTTGAACCCAATAATAATTTCCTTTGCTATCCTGTGAAATTGCAACACCTGTATTTGTATAATGCTCCTTCATAATATTATCTCGATGATTTGGAGAAAGCATCCAAGCTTTTACTACTGTTTCAGGCGAGTTGATATATCTTGCAATATTCTCCCCGAAGCTCGTGTAGGAATAATCAAATAATGTCGCTAAATCCCAAGGGGCGCCATAATAAGGGGAAACGTGCTCAAAATAATTACGTTTAACCATATCCTGCGCTTTTATAATTGCAATTTGCGTCAGTTTCGAATCATAGACAACAGGCGCTAGGTTATTCTTTTCCCTTTCCACATTGATTAACTGAATGACCTCTTTTGACCAAGCTGTCGAAAGATTTAGTGTTGGTATATAATCCTTTGATAAATAATCATAAGCTACTTCAAGCTGCTTTATTTTTTGCTGAAAATTTATGCTGCGTTCAACAAAAACTGCTAATTGTCCCCGTGTCACTAATTTATCGGGTGCAAAATGCTTAGAGTCTATTCCGCCAATAATTCCTATGTCTGTTAGTGATTCAATAAAGTTTTTTGCCCAGTGTGTTCGAGTAACATCGTCAAATTTACTTTTATTTTTATCATCCACTTTAAACTGATAGGCTAGTGCTAGCATTTTTGCAACTTCCATACGCTTTAAAGGCTCATTTGGATGAAAGGCATCACTGTTTTGTATAACGCCTAATTCTACAAGTTTCCGAATTTCCTTGTAATATGGATGTGAAGCAGAAACATCTTTGAAGTGTAATGAAATCGAAGTATCTGAGTTTGTTTGAATAGAACGAGCAATTGCAGATGCAGCCTCTGCCCTTGTAATAGCTTGCTCAGGCTTAAATGTATTGTCTGTATATGTAGTCATATATTGCTTCGATAGCATATGTTGAATCGACGAACTTGCCCAGTATGAACTAGACACATCAACAGCTTTAGAGGATGCCGCGTCTGCCTTACTACTCCCAGATAAATTCCCAATAGTTGTAGCTTGTAAAACAATTGAAAGTACCAATATACTTATAATCCTTTTAAACATGGCTACCTCCTATATTAATATTGTATCAATTATGCATCGGCATTATTGCCGATGCAGGTCAGTTAGCCGTTATCGCATGGTTGCGATGATTTTAGGCTAACATCCCCTAAGAACGCCTTTCCGAATCCGTGTCATCCGCCGGAGGCTTTGGGCCAACGTGATGTTCGTCACTCATTCTTTACCACAGGACGTGGCGGTCTTAGACTGAGTTCCTCTATTTCAGCAGATATTTGGACACCCGCTGAAAGAAGTTAAATGAACCCTCAAATCATTGTAATAATACTCCCTATTACATACGATTTCTACATTGATAAAGTTTCACTTTTTTTGGTAATTTCATAGGCTAAAACTTTATAAATCAGTTTTATATAGTATAGAAGGAGTTTTCCCAAAATATGCATTGGGAAAACTCCTTCTTAATAATACTATTGAATCATTTTTAAATATTCTTCAAGAATGCGATAGTTATATACTAAATCCTGTTGCTCCAGCGTAAGTGAGTTATATAGTTTTTGAGCGGCTAACACCTTTTTCTCAAATGACGAGTTGTCAGGATCAATAACAGCAATAGCTTCAACTACTTTTCGAACAGCCTCTACATCCTTTTCAGCTTTCTTTAATACATCGTAATTGATGACTTGTCCTTTTAATTTTGAATCTAAAGCTTTATAGGCTGCGACTGCATTTGCTACATCCTCTAAATACGTTGAAGAGGTTGGTGAGAGGCCAGCAATTAGTTCAACGACTTTCTTTACATCGGCCATACTTTTCTCCGCTTCTAACAAGATCGAATAATTAGTAATCCTTTGCTTATCTGTCGTATTTAAGCTATCGTACTCTTTTCGTACTGCTTCAACCATACCAAAGTAATATTTGTCATTTGGATTTAAACTAGCAATGTTCTTATATACTTTTATTACGTTATCTAATGATAATAATAGATCGTCATTATAGACGTATCGTCTTTGTTCAGCATTTAGCTTATCATAGGCTTTTAAGATCTTTTGATATTGACTATTCATGTCTTTAGCAGTAAGTAGTCTATCTATATCCTCTACAACACTTATGACAGGTTTCAAAAGCTTCTCTTGATCTTGTAACACTTTGTAATTTTGTACGGCTCTTTGTTGATCCTTTGGTAAAGCGTTATAAGCTGCACGAATTTCCTGAATACGTTTTACATACTGCTTAGGATCTACAGACGGTAAATCATTAATCATCTGCATAACATTACCCGCACCTAAAATGCTTGTTTCTGCTGCTTGTAATAAGTAATAGTTTGTAACATATTGCTTCATATCTGGCGCTAGCGCATCATAAAGCGAACGTGCGCGAATTGTATCCTCAAGGTATGTACTACTTGAAGATTTTAGCTTACTAATTAATTCAATAACCATTGAAACGGGCTCATAGGTTTGTAGAATATCAATATTATTGATATATTTTTTCTGATCTTTACTTAAATTATCATACGCCTTACGCGCAGAATTGAACTTGCTGACAAAATTATTTGAAGACGGATCCAAATTATTAATTTGCACCATCACATTTAAAATAGGTTTTACCGCTTTTTCACGTTCTGTCAAATCTTTAATATTTGTCACTAATTTCTTTTGATTAGAAGTTAGCTCATCATACGCAACACGCGCATTCATAAGCTTCGTTAAATAGTCTGCACCCTGCTCTTTTGTTGAATCAATAAGCTCAACAACCTTATGTGCTACTCCTTGTTCATTTTCTGCTGCTACTAGTGCATCGTAATTAATGATCACTTGTTGCTTCTCTTGAGGTAGTGCATCATACATCTCACGTGCTGTTTTCATATCTTGGAAGAATGTCTTGCTTGATGGCTTTAATGATGAAATTAGACCAATCAATGAAGCCACATCTTCAACCGCAGTTAGATTCGCATAGTTCGTCACACGTTTTTGCGATACTTCATCCAATGCATTATATGCCTTACGCGCAGCGAGTACTTTTTTTGTATAATCCTTACTTGTTGGATTTAAGGCATCGATCATTTGAATAACCTTAATAACAGCTTTATTATTTTTTTCGTAATTGGTTAAGGTTTTTGCCTGCTCCACTAGTTTCTTCGCATTTTTATCCATTGTTTTGTACTCTGCAGATAATGCAGCTACTTTCGCCACAAAAGTATCTGGGTGTTCATTCGCTAATGCTAAGACACGATCATCAAATGCCTTGGCTGTATCGATATAGCCCTGTGCTTTTGTTAATTCACCACTGTTTACTACCTTCAATTTTTGTTCTTCAGCTAATTTATTAAACGTTTCATTTGCTTTCGCCACATTGTCTTTATACGTCTTTTGAGATGGATTTAGGGCATTTATTTGAACAATCACTTCTGTTACAGTGACCACATCATTTAAATTATTATAATTTCTGACATACCCTCGTTTTGTCTCATCCAGTTTTGCGTAAGCTGTATAAGCAGATTTCGCTTTTGAAATATAACTTTTAGATGCTGGATCTAATTTTTCAAAAAGATCAATAACATTGACAACAGCCTTATGTGATTTCTCTAAATCTGTTAGGATTTTAATGTTTGTCACACGGCTTTTAGCTGCTGAAGGAAGTGCGTTATAGACGGAGCGTGCTGTAAGCATATCCACTACTAGATTTTTAGAGCTACTTAAATTAGCAATTTGACTGATAACGTCTGCTACTGCTTTTTCTTCATTTGCAAGTTGGGTCAATTTAGTCTCTAGCTTGTTTTTAATTGCATCCAACGCTACTGCATCGCTACTATTCCCGGCATTTAACGCAGCAACTTTAGTTTGTAATGCCTCTACTTGTGCTTTGTAATCCTTCATAGATGAATTTAATGCATTTACTTGCTTCGATAAATCAGCATATTGGAAAAATAACTTTAATTTATCGCTTTTTTGCACTAATGCCTTTTCACCCTCACCAAGCTTGTCAAAGGCAGCCTGGGCAGCAAGTGTTTTGCTTTCAAAAGTAGAAGATCCAGGATCTAAGCCATCGATTAATTTTTCCACGCTTTGCACTGCTTTAGTAGCCGAAGATAAATTTGATAAGGCATCCGTATACTTTTTATAAGGTGTTACAGAATCGTTATTTGGATTATAGGCTACGACCACTTTCTTTTGATCCGCTGTTAGTGCATTATAAGCTGTCGTAACTTTTTCCAACGCAGCTGAAATGGCTGCAAAGTCATTTGGATTTTGCTTTAATAGGGCTACGAAATCCTCTAGTTCTTTAGTGGCTGGTAATACCGCAGCTGCATCTTCCTTTAATTTAAACAGCTTCGCAATATCTGCTCCCTTTGTTTTAAAGTAGGCATTGCGTGCAGCCTCATCATAGCCATATTGTAAGGCTGTGCCACGAATAGTCGAAGCAATACCTTTAGCTCCATTTGACAGTGCTGAGTTGACAGCTGTTGCGAATTTTTTTTGGACATCTAGGTATGAATTAGTTTCTGATTCACTGCCTAAAAATTTAACATATGCATCTTCTACAGTTGCAACATCAGCTATAAATGTCTTACTTGTATAAGATAACCCATTGATGCTAGTCCCGATTTCCTTTACTTTGCTTAGAAGTTGACGTTGCGCGACAACATAGTCATACTTCGCTTGAATAAATGCAATCTCCTCACTATTAAAATCTGTCGTGCTTAGGTTTGCTACATCACCTTTTGCAATAACCATTTCATCTGCTGTCGAATTCTCAGAAAGCTTCGCAAATTGTGCTATCATTTGTTCTTTTGTCGTTGCGGCAGCAACCCCGTTAAAGTTGGTAACTTGCTCTGTTTGTGAAACATGAGTCTGTGCATCACTTTCCTGCGCATTCGCTATAGCCGAAGGTGCTAGTAATAGACTCGTTATGACTCCCGCCGTCAATTTTCTATTCAATCGAACCACCCTTTCATTTTTTATGTATAGGAAAATGATTGTGTTCATTTTCATTTCAATTCATTACTTTTGTATCGGTGTAATTCATATGATTTCAAGCCATTATTTACAATATTAAACGCATCAAAAGTAATTTTTCATAATAACTAGCTAGAAATACAGGAAGTTTTTTCAATTATACTATACAATAGTTTTATATGATGTTTTTCATCATTCGACATGTAGTTTCATAAAGTGTTTTTTTCACGGAATTATTGGACAAAAACAGCTATTTTTATATGTTAATATCGTTTAACAAGGTGTATACTACAACTTTGATATTTACTATTTTGGAAGAAAGGGAGCTGTATATGTTTTACCATTATAAATTTTGGCATAGCTTAAAAAATCCAACCTACTTTACTAAAATTGTAGAAGAAGGCGAGATTATTGGATACAAAAAACGTTCGTTGACGGTTTTCATTTTATTCATTCTGTTATTCACTGCACGTGAGTTTTGGGGGATGGGTACTGAAAATTTAACGTCATTGTTCGCAATGGATTTACATAATGAATACTACGTGGCTCGTTTACTTTCGATGCTTGGTGCCATTTTGTGGGCTATTGTCTATTTTTGCTTCCATTATTACGGTGTTACCTACCTTTTACACCTTTTAACGGACATTCCGTATACATGGATTAAAAAAGTCCAATTATATGTTGTCACATTTTTATTAATCGAAAAAACAATATTATTTGCTGTTTTCTATATAACTGGCTATACAACACTCTTTTCATTCTTTTCTTTAGCGCCCCTTGCAGTGCAGGTGATGAGTACAGATTACGTCTTATTTACGCTCAATCAGTTGACAGTGGCAACTATGCTAACAATTGTTGTACAGTTCACATTCCTTTCTAAATGGGAAGAAGAGGCGAGTAGAAAAATATTATTAGTAAAAATTATTGGTATACAATTATTTATGGCCTTATTTGTCGGTATGATTAGTGTTTTACCAATTAAAGAATGGATTACTAGGGGGTTAGGATAATGGCATTTTTCAAATCAAAACCTTGGACAAGCTTGGCCATCGTGTTGACAATGCTATTAGTCAGCGTAAATGCTTATTTTGTCTTTAAAGACGACAGCAAAATTACACGATCCTACTTTATCGATGAATTTCAAAGAGCCAATAAAGGTACAAATACAGAACGTGTCAATAAAGAAACGATTGTAGCACCAGCTGAAACATACACGATCACAGCCGATGCGACAAGCTTATCAGCGGTGAATGTAAAGCGTGGCCAAAATGTAACTCCTTCAGATTTATTAGCTACCTATAAAACAGAAGAAGTTGATAGTGAGATAACAAAGCTTGAGGCAGAACGTACAGCCTATGAAAATGAACTAAGTGAGTTAGAAGATGCGCTCTCTCAAATCGAGAGTGATTATAGTGATACATCTGATCCGAAAAGTTCCGTCAATACGGACCAAATAAACGGCACATTATCTGTCACACTAAAATTGGAGCTAGGACAGCAAAGTTCACCATCTGCAGCAGTAGCCATTTTGAATCAACATATTGCCGAAACAAATCGTCAAATTGCGCTAATGGATGCACAAATTGAACAAATACAGTCTCGCCAAGGTATGGTTAGCCCAGTGGACGGTGTTATTGCAGCCATTAAAGAGGAAGCTGGAACAGTCACATTTGAAATCTATTCTACTGAAAAAACGATGCTCGCATATTTATCAGAGGATGAATGGCAAAAAGTGTCGGAAGGACAAACCGTCGATTTTAAAGTAAAACATTTGAAGGATTCCTTATCGGGTACAGTACTAGAAAAACAAATGATTGCTTCAAACGATTCTTCTATTTGGGGTAAAG
>Ga0102589_1003273_pt1 | contig 17171 bp, 14 predicted proteins | sample AraplaMF_Col_mLB_FD_76858 | JGI IMG/M metagenome (GOLD analysis project Ga0102589, IMG submission 76858) | Arabidopsis root microbial communities from the University of North Carolina, USA - plate scrape MF_Col_mLB | ecosystem: Host-associated > Plants > Roots > Endosphere | place: USA... | reverse complement strand
ACTTAATTCTTTATGTGGAGAAAATCGAATACAATTAGAATGTGACTTTAAAGTGCTTGATGACTGGCGCAGAGATACTGATAGAATGACAACTAGAATACAAATGGAAGAAGTAAATATCTTACGCCGATTTACACCAGCACAATTTTTACTGAAAAGTGCCGGTAAATTATTTGGAGTTCTTCCTAAAAATAAAGCTATGCTATATAACAAATACAAACAGTATTTAGAAAATGAAGATTATACAGATGTAACGGCTTCTATTATGAACAAATTTTTCTTGCAATTTGAGCTGTTTGAAAACGCACTAGAGCGAGATATTAATATATTCTTTAGAAATCCATTTGGCTCATTGAAACAAGCTGTAGAAAACACTCATTTAGAAATACAAGAAAAACAAGATACACTGCATAAAATGAAATCAAATCCTGAAGTTTATCATGATTCTATAACGCTCTTTGAATTGAGATTACGTCAATGTGAAGTGATCTTAAATATAGGTGAGGATAATTCCTATACAGATTTAACTTTAGAAACAAGCATAGAATAAACGTAAAGTAACTCCAAAATCTACAATAAAAGTTGATTTTGGAGTTGTTTTTTATTTCCTTTTCTTTTTTTGGCACTCTGCATTTAGACGGTAAATCCTTTAAACGCGGCAAGACTTTATTATGTAATTGCACGGAATTTTTCTGGTACAAAGGGCATCGAAGAAGGAACTGAAACAGTTTCCATCTCTGGATAACGCAGTCCTGTTAATTTCCCGCCAAATACAGCACCTGTATCAATATTTACCGTATGATTTACAAAACGGGGTTCTGCGACAGGTGTATGTCCATATACAATCCACGCTTCCCCTTCATAATGCTTCGCCCAATCACGGCGGACAGGTGAACCATCGGGATGTTTTTCTCCTGTAATGTCACCGTATAATACGAAAGTTTGGACTTTCTTATCAGTCCTTCCAATATAATCTTGGCGAATACCAGCGTGACAGACAATGAGTTTACCGTTATCTAATACATGGTAGAGAGGAGATTGTTCATATAAATCAATAAACTTTTTCTGCACTATTTTTTGCTCACGAGTAGGTAATGCTTCATATTCAGCGACAGTTGTTTCTAAACCATGTGATACTTGTACTTTACGTCCAATAAAATAACGATACAGTTTGTTGCAATGATTCCCAGGAGCATAATAGGCTTCTTTTTTATTCATAACAAGCTCCCACACAATTTCAATCATGCGAAGGGATGCCGGGCCACGGTCAGTAATATCTCCGACAAAAGCAAGCTGTCTCTTCTCTGGATGGACAGGAAGACCGCTATCCCAGTTATAACCGAGCTGCTTTGTTAATGATTGAAACTCTTCTAAACAGCCGTGGATATCTCCGATAATGTCGTACTTCATATTTCAATCACCTACTTGTTTTTCACTAGTATACCGCTATTGGTGTAAGAAAAAACATATCATATATTGTTCAAAGATTCTTTTCAGTGAAAAGAGTGGTGTCTTAATTAGTCAAAAAATCAAATTTTACACATAGAAAAATCTTTCAATACCTTAGCGTATGCCTCTTGCAACTTCTTAATCTGAAAGAGAATAAATTCCGACATCTGCAATAAATAAATATATTTTTCCTAGTGTTTTTACAGATATAAAAATACCTCCATATTAGTACGGAGGCAGAGTGTTGTGATAGTTTTGTATCTAATGGTAAAAAATACTCTGATATCATGCATGTGGATTAACCAGAAAAACAAAAAGGCCCCCTTTCTTGTAAAATGTAAGTGCGATCCAACAAATCCAAGAACAGTTGATCTCTATGAAACAGTCTACGACATTCACAAATTTGATTCAAAGAAGACGTCTCTTTAAATAAAAACTTGTTTCAACTTTTGAACCGAATTCTTCTACATAGGTTCAGCTCACCAGACTTCTTATTTAGTGTGAATTAAGGTAATCCTTTGGTTACTCTGTTCGTAGTTTTCCGTGTCGAGTACTACTGGGTGGGGATTATTTACAGAGGTTACTTTCCTGGCCTATTGGAATTTACTTATTGTAAAGTTAATAAAAACTTCTGAGAAATTATATCATTATCCAAGTTTCACTTTAAAGAAATCTATACAGAGTTGTTTTCATCTTTGCAATATTGTAGTGCTTCTTCCCAGGTCATAGCAAGACGTATAATGTCTTCTTCAACAAGTTCAGTTCCTATTTGTACTTCTATAAATTCAAGTGTTGTAATAGCCTTTACTCCATGCTTTGCACCAAGTGGGATTTGAAGAACATCACCAGTTTTGATGGAATAGAGTTTATCGTTTAAGATGAATTCTCCAGAGCCAGAAATAATGGTCCAGACCTCTTTTCTCTTATGATGGAATTGATAACTTATATTTTTTCCAGGAAGCATTTCAATCCTTTTAGTTAGCGTTTGTAATTTTTTCTTTGTTTTAGAGTAGTCCAGAACTCTATAGCTTCCCCATCTTTTTTCTTCATACATTGGCCTTTGATGAGCCTCTTTAATAAGTTGTTTAATTTTATTGCCCTCTTTTTTGTTTGCTACAAGAATGCCGTCCTCGCTAGCCGCTACGATGATGTTAGGAACGTCAATGATGTTAATAGGGTAAGGTAATTCATTGATAAGGTGTGTATTGTTTGATCCTTCTGAAATCCCACCCGAACCAATAACAGTATTCTCTAGATGAGCTGTTAATGAATCCCAACTACCTAAGTCCTCCCAAATTCCACTATAAGGGATTACAACTGAATGATGGTTTTTTTCTACAATTTCATGATCGAAACTAATCTCGGACAGATGTTCATAAGTATCAAGCATTTCCTCATAAAGAATTGGAAGACCTTTGTTCTTTAAATAAGAAAGCAGAAACTTTAAAGAAAAAGCGAAAACACCACAATTCCATAGGGCATTCTTCTTTATCAGGCTATTGGCCACTCTTTCAGCGGGTTTTTCAATGAATTGAGCAACAGTATAGTAATCTGCTTTGTTGTTTGTTGTTGGCACAATATAACCGTATTGATTGGTTGGGTATTTGGGATTAGTTCCTAGAAGAGCAAGATCTGCTTGGGATTGATAAAGGATACTGGGGAATTTTTTGAGCAGTTCGAAGAATGTTCCCTCGACAAATGGATCGACTGGAAGAATACAAATAATTTCGTCTTGGTCTGCTTGAACTTTTGAATAAAGATAAGTTATGGCTAAAGATATAGCAGGAAATGTACCCTTTTTACATGGCTCGCTAATTATAGGGATGTTATCGCCAATCTGATTTTTCATAATTTCTACTTGGCTATCACAAGTAACAATATAAGTCGATCGGAGTAGTCCAACTGAATCTAATTGTCTGCAAACTCTCTGTATCATTGATTCTTTACCACCGTCGTCCGTTTTTAATAGCTTGAGAAACTGTTTCGATCTAATTTCATTTGATAACGGCCAAAGCCTTTTGCCCGAGCCACCGGATAGCAATATGATTCTCAAGATTGTTCCTCCTCTGTAAGCAGTTATAAACATAGAAATTAGTATACATCCAGTTTGACTGCATATTTCCTTAATTTTGTTATTACTATGAGTAACGATTATTATATGACCGATAAAGTGTTTCAGATTTTTTCTTGATTCATCTATTGAAAATTGAGGACTGTAAAGCTTTTCTCAATATTAGGTATAAGGATATCGATTTTTGTTCCACCATTCGTTCAATAAATTATCATTTGATATTGAAATTTCTTCATCTCAATGACAATAGTTTATTATTATGTTTTCTAAAGCTAAAAAGTGACGCGAAATGTCCGGTTTTTCCGGTATCTTAAGTTACTTTATAAATTTATATAAGGAAGTATCATGACGGTAGAAGTTATCTATCTTAATAATCTGTTTTTGTAATTTAATGATATTGAAATTCTAACTCTAATATCTTTGTTAGAACTTTCTCATGCGTGTTTCCTTAGATGGAAAGTAGTAAATGTGGGCATTGCAAAGTTGCATAACCAAAATATGTATTGCTCTGGACGATGAAATGAATTGTAGAGAGATGGAACAGAGATATTAACATAAATAATTAACGAATCATACTATAAATGAAAAAGAAGGGATGTGAATTTAATATAATGAAACCTACCGAATTTGTAACCATTGCGATTCTTGCTAAGGAGAAAGCTCATGTGTTGCCATTGTATCTTAAACTAATTGAGAACCAGACTTATCCAGCCTCTAAAATCAAGCTTTATATACGTACAAACAACAATCGAGATCATACAGCAGTTTTACTTGAGCAATGGATCGAAAAAGTAAAGGATAAATATTCGGAGATTTACTACGATTCCAGCGATGTTGAGGAACCTGTACATGAGTATAGTCCACATGAATGGAACCTATTGCGTTTTCGGGTGTTGGCACGTTTGCGCCAAGAATCCGTAGAATGGGCACGAGCAAGAGGTACTCACTATTTTGTAGTTGATTGTGACAACTTTATTGTGCCTGAAACACTTGAAATGCTTCTTAATACCGGTTTGCCAGTCGTTGGACCAATGCTACGAAATGGCGATGATCCATTGAGTAATTATTCCAACTACCACTATGATACTGATGAAAATGGTTACTGGAAATATTCAGGCATGTATTCAGAGATATTAAACCGGACAGTTAAGGGACTGATAGAGGTGGAGGTGATTCACTGTACCTACTTGGTTCGGAATGAAGTTTTGGATTTTGTCAATTATGAGGATGGTAGTGGTCGATATGAATATGTAATATTTAGTTATACTTTAAGAGATTTAGGTATACCTCAGTATATCGACAATCGTCGTAATTATGGAAAACTTACTTTTTGTGATACAGAGGAAGACTTTAAATCAAAGAATATTACAATATAACATAACTTTTTCAGATTGGACAAATAAATAAAGTGCTTGCAGTTGAATTGCCATAGTATAAGGCGAAAATAATAGGGAATGTAAATAAATATGTTCAAACGGCGGGAGTTTCTTTGTATGAAAACAGATTCATGTAATGTCCGATTCTTTTATAGTTTTTTGCGTAAACGCCCAATGCCAGGATCAACACGTGGTAATGATTTTTGATAACGCTCGAATCCATCATGCAAAAGTCATCAATAGCTTTCAAATAGAGATATAGAAATGAAAGAGGTGATGCAATGGGGAAAGGTCTTGTTTTTGGGGATGTAGGGTTTGATGACGTAAGAGCTTGGATTTATGTGTTACTAACTAAAAAAATTGATGTGATTGGAACCGTAGCTGAATATGGAAATGTTCCTCGTTATACAACGGTTTGGAATGTAGAGTATTATTTGAAAAAGTTGAGCAAACTGACAATACATTTTAACTATGAACAGTTTTTTAAAGAACTTATGAACGTAATGACGGGAAACAGGTTTAGTTGTTTAGGGAGAAATAAAAGAAGCTGTTCCAAAAGGTGCTTTTAGGGATCTTTTGGAACAGCTTTTTCTATTTTTGAGGTTTTTTAGTCAAACATAAACGTTTTCGTTCGCGATCGTACGTTCAGTATGAAGCCAATCGCAATCATATATGTTAGTAAGGAACTACCTCCATAACTCATAAGAGGAAGCGTAATCCCTGTAATCGGAAGTAATCCAATCGTCATCCCGATATTTTGGAATACTTGGAATGTAAACATCCCAATCGTTCCTGCACATAAATAGCTACCGAATGGATCATTACTTTCTAAAGCAATATGAATCATTCGATAAATAAGAAGGAAGAAAAGTGAAATAACAACACTTGCTCCTAAAAATCCGAATTGCTCGGCAATGTTTGTAAAAATAAAATCGGTATGCGGTTCCGGGAAATATACTTGACCATTTTCCCAACCCTTACCATGCAATTCACCTGATCCAGTTGCTAAAACAGATTGCCTCAACTGATATCCTTGCGTTTCGTATTCATATGGTGCTAGCCAGCCGTAAAAACGATCTAATTGATATTCTTTTAAAATATGTTCTTTAAAGAATGCTGTATGTTCAAAATAAATATACGTTAGCGTAGAAGCAGCTGCTACTACGATTCCAGCTAAGCCGAAAATAAAGCGCCAGCGTACACCTGAAACTAAAATCATTGCTGCAATCATCGCTGAAATAACCATTGTATTTCCTAAATCAGGTTCTTTCGCAATTAAAAGTAGCGGCGGTAAACTTGCACCGAATATTTTCCCAAGTAAAATTAAATCCTCGCGTGGAGAGCGAAACGGATATTTTTCATTATGATTGACGATAATGCGGCCAATAACAATGATTAAAAATAATTTCATAATCTCGGAAGGCTGGAAGTTACCAAGACCTGGCACACTGTACCAAGCAGTAGCACCTTTAATTGTTACAGCTCCAGGGATTTTTAATTCAAGCCCAATAAGTAAAATCATCGCAAATCCATACAAATACCAAGCAATTTGCTTATATCGGTCAAAATCAATAACCATAATTGCAACAACTGCGATGGATCCAATGACATACCATTGAATTTGTTTTGCTACAAAGTCTACTTTTTGTAAGGCTGGTGGTAAAGATGGTTGAGCACTTGCAATGGCAAAACAACTAACAATTGCAATTGCGAGTACAATCAGGATCAATATGTAATCTATTCGATATTGGGAATTCTTGTCTTTCACCGTACGTAGTCCTTTCTATTACTCTTTGTGAAATGAAAAAAAGACGCTATTACCATATTAGCGGATTTTGAGTGGTTTGCAAATATGTTGTTTTGATTTTGATTGTGAGATGTTAGATTATATAAATATAAATAGAGATAAAACCTTTCTTTTTTAGATGGGAGAGAGGATCCGCCCGTGGATAGAAGCGGTCAGTGCCTATTTTAGCCCCATGCCATGTTTAAAATAAAGGAAGAAAATGAGTGCGGTTCCCCTTTTATCTTTCATATTCGCAATCTATATAGCAAGTACATGTAACATAAGAAAGATTGAAATTATATCATTGCAGGAAAGTGAAAGAGCAAAAGAGAAGTAAAGAACCAGTCATACTAATAATTTTGTTTTGCCTTATTTTGAATTTGTGATATGATATAAATATATTACCAGGTACTAATAACTGATGGTTATTTAATAAATTTAGGGGGATAAATAAATGAATCTTCTCAACTTAAAAGGAAAAAACATTATCGTAATGGGAGTTGCGAACCAACGAAGCATCGCTTGGGGAATTGCTCGTTCACTACATGAGGCAGGAGCAAATTTAATTTTTACATATGCAGGTGAGCGTCTAGAAAAGAACGTACGTGACCTAGCAGAATCATTAGAAGGACAACAATCACTTGTTTTACCATGTGATGTAACAAACGATGAAGATATTGCACGTTGCTTCCAATCGATTAAAGAAGAAGTTGGAGTTGTTCACGGATTAGCACACTGCATCGCATTCGCAAATCGTGATGACTTAAAAGGTGAATTCGTTGATACATCTCGCGATGGATTCTTACTTGCACAAAACATTAGCTCATTCTCATTAACAGCTGTAGCAAGAGCTGCGAAGCCATTAATGACAGAAGGCGGCAGCATCGTAACATTAACATACCTTGGCGGAGAGCGCGTTGTATCAAACTACAACGTAATGGGCGTTGCAAAAGCATCACTTGACGCAAGTGTAAGATACTTAGCAAACGACCTAGGACAACACAACATTCGAGTAAACTCTGTATCAGCAGGTCCAATCCGTACATTATCAGCAAAAGGTGTTGGCGACTTTAACAGCATTCTAAAACAAATCGAAGAACGTGCACCACTTCGTCGTAACGTAACACAAGAAGAAGTTGGAAACACAGCGTTATTCTTATTCAGTGATCTAGCAACTGGAGTTACTGGTGAGAATATTCATGTGGATTCTGGGTATCATATTTTAGGGTAATTAAAGATTTTGTAAATTATCTTATCGATAAGGATAAGAAAAAATATTATTGGATGATTAAGGTATATAATAGGTGAAAGCATCTTTTTGATTTGAAAATACAAATCGAAAAGATGCTTTTTTTTTAGTAAATCAACATAAACCAGAGCAAGATAAACAGGGTTTAAAAAGTAACGGATTAATTGCAAAAGCAGTATGTTTGAAAGGGGATAATTGTATTTTATTTTGGATTTTTAAAGTGTGTTTTAAGACAAATTAGGCTTATACAATAAGGGTTTTAGTACATAATCTTTTATCAATTTTTTTGATATTAAGCATATATTACATATGACTAGAGGAGAGTATATAAAAATGGAGGATTGTATTTCGGTATGAAATTTATAGGAAAAACAAAAAGTGTTTGAATATATATAGTGAAAATGAATGCATTAGACCTATAAAGACATATAGCCTTCAAAGAAGGAGAGAGAAAATTGAAAGGAATTATATTGGCTGGAGGGACAGGATCGAGGTTATATCCGATTACAAAAGTTACAAATAAACACTTACTTCCTGTTGGACGATATCCAATGATTTTTCATGCTATTTACAAGTTAAAGCAATGTGATATTACTGATATTATGATTGTGACGGGAAAAGACGCCATCGGGGATATTGTTAAATTTTTAGGAAGCGGGGTTGAATTTGGAGTAGCACTTACTTACAGAGTGCAAGAAGAGGCTGGTGGAATTGCACAAGCTTTAGGGATTTGCAAAGATTTTATTAATAAAAATCATATGGTTGTTATATTAGCAGATAATGTTTTTTCGGATAACATTAAAGGTTATGTAGAAAAATTTCAACAACAAAAAAAAGGAGCAAAAATCTTATTAAAACAAGTAGATAATCCATCGCGCTTCGGTGTGCCTGCTATACAAAATGGTCAAATCATTAAAATAGAAGAAAAACCGGAGCGTCCAAAAAGTTCGTACGCAGTGACTGGAATCTATATGTATGATGCTAATGTATTTTCAATGATTGAACAACTAAATCCTTCAGAGCGAGGAGAGCTAGAAGTTACCGATTTAAATAATTGTTATTTAGAGCAAGGACTTCTCACATATGACATTATAACGGGATGGTGGACTGATGCGGGGACACATAGTTCTCTTCATCAAGCAAATATATTAGCACAAAATGTGAATTATATAGAGTGATCGTACTACAGTTATAACTTTTGAGAATTACATGTAGTATAAAATGATTTAGGAGAGAACTAGATGAATATTTTAGTAACTGGAGGAGCAGGGTTTATCGGCAGTAACTTTGTTCGCTATATGATAAGGAAATATCATAATTACAATATTATTAATTATGATGCTTTAACTTATTCTGGAAACCTAAATAATTTACGTGATGTGGAAGGTACGCTAAATTACACGTTTGTAAAAGGCGAAATTCAAAATAGAGAGCTAATAGAGCAAGCTATGCGTAAATATAAGATTGATGCTGTTATTAACTTTGCAGCAGAGTCTCATGTAGACAGGAGTATAACCAGCCCTACTTTATTTTATGATACGAATGTTTTAGGAGTAGTCGTATTGCTTGAAGCAATAAGAAAATATAAAAATATAAAGTTTATACAAATTTCCACCGATGAAGTATACGGTTCCTTAGGAAATGAGGGAATCTTTAGCGAAAATACTCCCTTATCACCAAGTAGTCCGTACTCTTCTAGTAAGGCGAGTGCTGATTTAATCACATTATCCTATCATAAAACATACGGTATGGACATTAATATTACACGTTGTTCAAATAACTATGGTCCTTATCAACATCCAGAAAAATTAATTCCTCTTATGATTACAAAAGCATTAGAAGAGAGAGAGTTACCTATATATGGAGATGGCGGGAATATACGTGATTGGTTGCATGTATATGATCATTGTACAGCGATAGATTTAGTGTTGCACAAAGGACAAAATGGAGAAGTGTATAACATTGGTGGTAATAATGAAAAGAAGAATATAGAGGTTGTAAAGAAAATTCTCCATAAGCTAAAGAAACCAGAAAGTTCAATTGATTTTGTTCAGGATAGGTTAGGGCATGATTGGCGATATGCAATCAATGCAAATAAAATAACAAAAGAGCTTGGCTGGAATCCAACTTATAGATTTGAGGATGGATTAGAGGAAACCATTCAATGGTATATAGAGCACAAAAATTGGTGGGAGCCATTGAAAAAGTAAAATTTATTATTTAACAATAACGGATAGTAAGAGTATCACTTCAAGGTTTTAAGGAAATAAAAAGTTAGGTAGACATAGACTAACGGCACTTCAATTACGAAAGGAGGCTGAAGGTTATCAAAATTAAAAAGTTTTCTAAACCAATTTATGTTACTTCTCCTTTTCTTCCTCCCTTTCAAGAATTTTCAGATTTAATAAAACAAATTTGGAGTAATCGACATTTAACAAATAATGGTTCAATACATCAAAACTTTGAAAAAAAAATGAGGAAATATTTGGAGGTTAAGAGGAATACACTATTTGTGAATGGTCATATGGCACTTGATATTGCAATTAAATCTTTACAGTTAGCAGGAGAAGTGATTACAACCCCTTTTACATTTGCATCAACCACCCATGCAATTTATATGAATGGATTAATGCCGGTATTTTGTGATGTAAATAAGCATGATTATAATTTAGATGTTTCAAAAATTGAAGAGTTAATTACTGAACATACATCAGCGATTATACCTGTACATGTATTTGGGAATCCTTGTGATATTTATGAGATTGAAAGAATTGCAAAAAAATATAATCTTAAAGTAATCTACGATGCTGCTCATGCCTTTGGTGTCAAAATAGATGGAAAAGGAATCGGCTCATTCGGTGATATATCTATGTTTAGTATGCATGCAACAAAAGTTTTTCATTCTATTGAAGGAGGAATACTTACTTATAATGATGAGCGGTTATATCAAATGTTAAGTCAGTATAAAAATTTTGGAATCGAAAGTACAGAAAGTGTTAATTTAGTTGGTTTCAACGCTAAAATGAATGAATTTCAAGCAGCGATGGGAATTGTGAATCTCCGATATATAGAAGAAGAAATTAATAAAAGAAAAAAGATAGCAAATGTTTATCGTGATAAATTAAAAAACATTCTAGGTATTCGCTTTGTAGAAGAAATGGAGAACGTTCAATATAATTATTCATACTTTTCCATAGAGGTCGATGAAGCGACCTATGGATTAGATCGTAATCAATTATATGAATATTTAATGTCGTATAACGTATATACAAGGAAATATTTTTATCCATTAACAAGTGACTTTCTATGTTATAAAGATCTATTTGATTCGAGGGAAACACCAATTGCGAAAGACATAGCGAATAAAATTTTAGTATTACCACTATACGGAGAATTACAAGTTGAAGATGTAGAGAAGATTTGTATGATGATTAAAACAATTCCTGAACAAAGTGTGATTTGAGAAAGTGTTGAAATATCAAAACCTCTATAGGAGGGAATGTTGTTTGTGAGTGAATTACATGTTAATAAACAAACAGAAAAGATAATGGGTAAGGATGCTTTGCTACCAAAAGTTAACGTTATTATTGCAGCATATAATATGAAAGATTATTTAAAAGAAGCTGTCGATAGTGTCTTACGTCAAGATTATCCCAATTTAGAAGTTATTGTTGCTGATGATTGTTCAACTGATAGTACCGAGGAAATGATGAAACAGTATGAAGGGAATCCTAAAGTTAAGTATATTCGAAATGAAGTGAACTTAGGTTCAAGGATGAATTCTCAAAAATTATTGCACGAGTATGCGGATGGGAAATATATTTTAGGTATTAATCATGATGACTATCTTACGAAGGATGATTATATTGGAAGGGCTGTAACTTTTCTTGAAGAAAATTCAAATGTTTCACTCGTCTTTGCGAATTTAAATATTTTACATGTTAGTTCAGGAGAAGTATATCCTGTTACCAAAGATATACCCAAAATTACAAATGGAATTGATTATTTTTTAAACTATGAAACTAATAGATATCCACATATCACAAGTGTTTTGACATCTGTCTATCGACGAGAAGATGCTATCCGAATGGGATGTTTCTTGGAAAAATCAGAATGCCAAGATTTATTTTTATATTTAAAATTAATGTTAGTTGGTGATGTTGGTTTTATTGCTGACCATGTTGGGGTATATCGATTACATGAAAATAGCTTAAGTTTCAATATGCCTCTTGAAAGTGATTATGGAACTATTGAAGACCTTGAAGAATTATATTCTTATGCATTAGAGAGGCAGTTAAACCCAGAAAAATTAGAACAGTGGTTAATTGGGCGAATATATTGGTTCGTACAATGGCGATTTGAAACAATGTGGCTAAATGGTCAAAAAAATAATGCACTACAATTGTTGATGAGTATTTCCGAAAGTTATCCTCTGGCTTTTAACTGGATTACAGGTCGCTTACATTGGACATAAATACGTGCGGTATCGACTTATTTTTACTTATCCAGTTGTTAATGTGTGAGGGAGGTGTGCAAATGAAGATTGGTATTATGCAACCATATTTTTTTCCTTACATTGGTTATTTTCAGCTTATTCACTATGTTGATAAATGGATTGTCTTTGATGATGTTCAATATATTCAGCAAGGCTGGATTAATCGAAACAGAATTTTACATCCAACAAGAGGGTGGCAATATATTACTGTTCCAGTGGTAAAGCATAGCTATAAAGATTTAATTAAAGATATTCATATTAGTAACACTAAAGATTGGAAAATGAAAATTCTCAATCAAATTTACCATTATAAAAAGAAAGCACCTTTCTATAATCAAAGTATGAGCTTGATTGAAAAAATGCTGAATATCCACACGGAAAGTATTACAGAACTAAATGTTCATATATTAGAAGGTGTATGTGATTATTTGGAAATTCCGTTCTCTTATCAAATTTCTTCTCAAAACAATTATAATCATAATCATGTAAAAAATGCTGAAGAAAGGGTAATTGCTATTAGTAATCAACTACAGGCTAATGAATATGTAAATTCAATAGGTGGTAAAGGGCTATATGATAAGCGAAGATTTCAACAAGAAGGGATAAAGCTTTCTTTCCTAAAAAGCAATATTAATCAACTAGTCTATGAACAAGGATCTCAGCCTTTTGAACCGGCTCTTTCTATTATTGATATACTTATGTTTTGTTCGAAAGATGAAATTCGAGCGATGTTAGATAAATATGAGGTGTTGTAACAGATGGCGCAGAGAGAAATTGGTGGTTTTTTTGAACTAGAGCTTTTGAAAAAACAAGAATATCATAGGAATGCATTGCGATTGAACAAGGCAAGAAGTGCACTTTATTATTTATTAAAGTCAAAACAAATTAAGAAAATTTATCTCCCTTACTACATGTGTAGTTGCATTTTAGAACCAGTAACAGCACTGAAACTAGATTATGAATTATATAGAATCGATGAAAAATTCTATCCCATCTTTAATAAGACTATAGGTGAAAAAGAAAGTTTTCTTTATATTAACTACTTTGGTATTTGTTCAGAAATTGTTTCTAAAGTTGTTACGAATTTCAATAATGTTATTATTGATAATACACAAGCTTTCTTTAACTTTCCTATCTACAGAATCGATACGATTTATTCACCAAGAAAATTTTTTGGTGTCTCAGATGGGGGGTATCTATATACAACCATGAAAATAAAGGATGAATTTGAGAAAGATCAATCCTACAGTCGGTTTGAATTTTTAGCAAAACGAATTGACCGTTCAGCAAGCGATAGCTATCCGTTATTTCAGGAAAATGAAGAATTATTAACAAATGAGACAATTAAACAAATGTCCCCACTTACACAGCGTATATTGAGTAGTATAGATTACGAAGAGGCAAAAAATAATCGTAATGACAACTTTAAATATCTTCATAACCAATTACAAGTAATAAACCAATTACCTCTAAATATTCACCATTTAAATGGACCGATGATATATCCTTTATTTATTCATAACGAAGGGATTAGGGAATTCCTTATTAAAGAGTATATTTATGTGGCAACATATTGGAAAGAGGTGCTAGATTATACGGAAAAAGACTGGTTTGAGCATCAGCTTACTCGATACCTAGTCCCTTTACCAATTGATCAAAGATATGGTATCGATGATATGAAATATATTATACAAACACTGAAAAAAATATTATCTTTTAATCCTAAATCGAGTAGGTGATACGGATGAAATTAAAAGTATTAGTGTTTCCATGTGGTTCTCAAGTAGCGATTGACATTAATTTTGCATTACGCCATGCGATAAGAGTCGAATTATTTGGTGCATCAAGTATAGCGGATCATGGTAAATATGTGTATAGAAATTATATTGATAATGTGCCTAATATTGCAGAAGAGAATTTTTTAGAAGAATTTAATCATATATTGCAAGAAAAGCAAATTGATTTTATTATCCCAACCCATGATACAGTGGCTTTATTTTTAAAAGAGCATGAATCACATTTGGTTGCAAAAGTTATCTCTGCTGATATAGAAACTGTCCGTATATGTCGCTATAAATCACTAACATATAAATATCTTGCACACCATGCATTTGTACCGGTTATTTATAAGCGGGTAAAAGATGTAACAAAATATCCTGTTTTTTTGAAACCAGATGATGGGCAAGGAGGGAAAGGTACTATTCTTGTTACAAATAAACAAGAATTACAATTTTACATAAACAAGTCTCCGAATTTATTAATTTGTGAATATCTACCTGGAGAAGAGATTAGTGTAGATTGTTTTACAGATCGGGGGGGGGATTTGCGAGTAGTTAGCCCAAGGAAGCGCAGAAGAACGCTCGCGGGTATTAGTGTGCATACTGAGTTAATTGAAGTATCAAACGAAATCATGAAAGTGGCAGAAATTTTAAATCAAGAGCTATCTTTCCGAGGGCATTGGTTTTTTCAAATGAAGAAACATAATGATGGGTGTTATAAATTGCTTGAAATATCGAGTCGAATGGCAGGCACGGCGGTATTAACTATTGGACGTGATATAAATTTACCTCTTTTATCTATACTTGATTGTGCAGGGATTGATATTGAGATTCAGCCAAACAATTATTGTATTGAAATGGATAGGTCTTTTATAAACCGCTATCAAATTGATATTTACTATGAGCGTGTATATATAGATTTAGATGACACACTTATAGTAAATAATAAGGTCAATTCTTATCTACTCATGTTTCTTTATCAGTGCTTAAATGAACAAAAGGAGCTTATTCTCATCACAAAACATAAATACAATGTGTCTGAAACATTAGAGACATATAAATTGCAGTCTAAGTTATTTACAAAAATTATTCATATAAATGATTGGGATCAGAAATTCAAATATATGCAAACAGATAAGCCAGCTATTTTTATTGATAATTCTTTTTTAGAACGAAAAGAAGCGAGAGAAAAATTAGGAATTTCATCTTTTGATGTGAGCAATATTGAATGTTTAATAGATTGGAAAGGATGATCTAATATGTTCACTATTATAGATAAAAAACCAAAAATGTTAAAAAGAAAAGCAGGTTTATTTAGTAAGTTATATAACATATCTATTCCTAAATATATTATGGGACGTAATGATTATACGAAACAAGTTATTAATGCTTTTGAGAAGAAAAAGATACAATTAGTAGGAATTATTGATGATTATACAAGTGAAACAGAATATAATGGTTTCCCTATTTTTAAATCAAGCGATATTACTCAGGATAGTTTAGTTATTTCATGTGTAATTAATGGAAGAATGATCACAGCAATAAACAATTTAAGGAAAAATAACATCTCTTATATTCTTACGTACTTTGATTTAGTCTTATATGATAAGAAAAATTTTCTACAAGTTAAATTTTGTGAAAATAATATTATTGATATCGAAAAAAACATTGAACAGTACCGTTGGTTATATACAATACTAGATGATGATGTATCACGTCAAACATTAATACATATTATTAATTTTCGATACAATTTTGACATTGAAGCTTTGAGAATGTTTCAATTTCAGTTAGAAAATCAATACTATGATGTTGTTCAATTTAGTAACAAAGAAACTTTTGTAGACTGTGGTGCTTATGATGGAATGACGACGAAACGATTTATCGAGTTAAATCCAGATTATAAAAGTATATATGTTTTCGAGCCACTTCCAGAACATTATGCGAAAACATGTACAGTATTGCAAGGGAACCCTAATATTTATATAAAACAATTTGCTACCTATCATGAAAATACGATTCAAACTTTTAATTCTCAAAAAGCATCTGCTAGTGGATTATCTGCTGAAGGGAATATAAAGGTAAAAACCGTACGTTTAGATGATACAATTCAAGAAAAAGTAACCTATATAAAGCTTGATGTTGAGGGAGCAGAATACGAAACATTACTTGGTGCAAAGAGATTAATTGAGACATATAAACCTAAATTAGCAGTTTGTGTGTATCATAATCAAGAAGATTTTTGGCGTATTCCTCGGCTGCTCCTTCAATATAACTCAAATTATCGTATTGTGTTAAGGCATTATACAGAGGGTATTTTAGAAACAGTTATGTATTTCTTATAATTTAATTCAATTAAAAAGTGAAATTTTATTTTTTATTCCAAATCTAATAACTATAATTCTTCTGTAAGATGCATTGAAAGCATAAAAAAGTCATCCTTTTATGGAATATCCATAAAAGGGTGGCCTTTTTGTTATTCACTTTAGGGAAGTACATTACATATATATACTTAAAATGGATATGGGGAGGAGCTAATAAATGAGCAAATTAAATCTATTACTAATTATTAGAAACTACAGTAAATGGATTCATACGGAACCCTTTTACCTTCAAGAAAAACTTTCAAAAATTACGAATTTATTTGTATGGAATGTAGATGGTGACATTTCTAGTATCCTTAATAAAATCAATTTCAAACCGGATTTTATATTAATCTATTTATTTGATACGGAGGCAAATGCTCCAAAAATCACCGGACTTAACAATCTGAAAATTCCATATGGAATATATATAGAAGATTTACATCATGATCCTGATAAAACAAATGCTGCAATGAAACGAGAAAACGTTAAATATATATTTACATGTTATAGAGATGCTTTTCCTCATTTTTACCCAGAGTTTTGTGACAAAATTATATGGTTTCCACATCATGTAAATACTGAGATTTTCAAGGATTATGGA
>Ga0102589_1003270_pt1 | contig 17175 bp, 16 predicted proteins | sample AraplaMF_Col_mLB_FD_76858 | JGI IMG/M metagenome (GOLD analysis project Ga0102589, IMG submission 76858) | Arabidopsis root microbial communities from the University of North Carolina, USA - plate scrape MF_Col_mLB | ecosystem: Host-associated > Plants > Roots > Endosphere | place: USA... | reverse complement strand
AGGTGTCGGCGCCGCGCATGAATCTCGGATGGAGTGGTGTCTTGTAATCAACGCTTTGGCACGCTGCCGCGCTGACTTCGGGGCCAGGTATTTCAGCAGCCTGCTAGGGCTGGTGTTCCTCTTGGCAATTGCCATCGCGTTCTCCTGTCAATACTGAAGTCTGCAGCGGCAGGCGGGAACTCCACCAGGGAATTTCGGGTTCCAGCGTACCGATTGCTGTCGCCGAACCCCGGAAAATGTGCCGGTTCGTGAACAATGCGGCGGCAGCTAGCAAGCTCGCTCACACACCGCAGTGTTTGCAAGCAACGGCAGAGCCTATCCTCGTCAAGGGTCCCTCGTTTGCATCGCCCTCGCCTCCGACCACTCGGCCACGATAACAGCGAGGAGCGCCGGGCAGGGGCGCGGCTGGACCCGGCACTGGAGGGACGCGACATGTCTGACACCGGGGTAACGCGCCATGCCGGCGAGGCCAAGGGTGCCGTGAAGCTCATCACGCTTGCATTGCAGGGCGGCGGTTCCCATGGCGCCTTTGCATGGGGCGTACTTGACCGTCTGCTCGAAGACGAACGGCTTGCCATCGAAGGCGTGAGCGCCACCAGTGCCGGCGCCATGAATGCCGCGGTACTCGCCTACGGCTTGCTTAAGGGTGGGCCGCCTGGCGCTCGCGCCTCGCTGCACAATTTCTGGCAAGACGGCAAGCTCAATGCGGACTGGGACTTTCTTTGCCACCTGCGTGACCAGGGGCGTAATGAGGCCGGGCATTGGCTGGCGCAGAACTACAGCGCAATCGGCGAACGCTGCAGCGTCGACTTGCGCAAGGAATTCCTTTGACGAACTCGCAAGGTGAAAACATGAGCTCGCAAGCAAGCACAATTCGTCTGGCCGTCCACTCGCGCGAGAATGGCAAACTGGTCTCGGCACGCGAAGCGGTGCGCCTGATCCGCGACGGCGATACCGTGGCGACCGGCGGCTTCGTCGGCATCGGCTTCGCGGAAGAAATTGCCATCGCCATGGAGGAGCTTTGCCTTGCGCAGGAATACGAGGCGCCAGTCAGCCTGACAAAGCCCCGCAACCTGACGCTGGTCTACGCCGCAGGACAGGGAGACGGCAAGGAACGAGGCCTGAACCATCTCGCGCTGCCAGGCCTGGTGAAGCGGGTAATCGGTGGACACTGGGGCCTGGTGCCGAAGCTCCAGCAGCTCGCGGTAGGCAACCAGATCGAAGCCTACAACCTGCCGCAGGGCGTGATCACCCATCTGTTCCGCGATATCGCAGCCGGAAAGCCGGGCCACCTCTCGCGCGTCGGACTAGGCACCTTCGTCGATCCGCGCTTTGGCGGCGGCAAGCTGAACGAGCGCACCACTGAGGATCTGGTCGAGCTGATGCGCATCGGGAATCAGGAGTATCTGTTCTACAAGGCCTTCCCGATCCACGTCGCCATCGTGCGCGGCACCACAGCCGATCCGGACGGCAATATCACCATGGAGCGCGAAGCCCTGACGCTGGAAGCCCTGGCGATCGCCATGGCTGCGCATAATTGCGGTGGCCTGGTGATCGTCCAGGTGGAGCGCATCGCTGAACGGGGCTCGCTCAATCCGCGCCAAGTGAAGATTCCGGGCGTGCTGGTGGACTGCGTGGTGCTGGCCCGCCCCGAAAACCACCAGCAGACCTTTTCCACCCCATACAACCCGGCCTTCTCCGGCGAAGTCCGCGTGCCTGTGAGCAGCGTGGCGCCGATGCCGATGAGCGAGCGCAAGATCATCGCCCGCCGTGCGGCCATGGAACTCAAGCCGAACAGCGTGGTGAATCTCGGCATCGGCATGCCGGAAGGTGTCGCCAGCATCGCCAACGAGGAACGGATCCTCGACCTTCTGACGCTCACCGCCGAGCCAGGCGTGATCGGCGGCATCCCTGCCGGCGGGTTGAACTTCGGCGCGGCGACCAATCCGGACGCGATCATCGACCAGCCCTATCAGTTCGACTTCTACGACGGCGGCGGGCTCGATCTCGCCTTCCTCGGGCTGGCGCAGGCCGATTCCATGGGCAACCTGAACGTATCCCGGTTCGGGCCGCGCCTGGCTGGCGCCGGGGGCTTTATCAACATCAGCCAGAACGCCAAGAAGGTCGTGTTCGTCGGCACCTTCATGGCGGGCGGCAGCGAGATCGCGATTGCCGACGGAAAGCTCCAGATCCACCGCGATGGCAGCGCCAGGAAGTTCGTCCAGGAAGTGGAGCACCGGACGTTTTCCGGCCCGCACGCGGCCGCGGCCAACAAGCCGGTCCTGTATATCACCGAGCGGTGCGTATTCGAGTTGAGCGCGCAAGGCCTGGAACTCATCGAGCTTGCGCCTGGCGTCGATCTGGAACGCGATATTCTCGCCAAGATGGACTTCGCGCCGATCGTGCGCTCGCCAGCCCTGATGGATGCGCGGATCTTCAGCCCTGAGCCGATGGGACTGCGCGCGGACGTGTTGCGTCTGCCACTGGAAGCACGCGTCAACTACGACGAAGAGAAGAACGTCCTGTTCCTGAATTTCGAACAGCTCGAGGTGAAGCGCCCGGAGGACATCGCGGCGATCCGCGCGCAGGTATGCCGCGTCTGCGAACCACTGGGTCATAAGGTTTATACCGTGGTCAACTACGAAGGCTTCGTTCTTGACCGCAGCGTGGAGGATGCCTATGTCGAAATGATCGAGGAAATGGTGCAGCGCTTCTATATCGGCGTGACCCGCTTCACCACAAGCGGCTTCATGCGTGCCAAGCTCGGTGACACCCTCGCCCGGCGCGGGCTTTCTCCCTATATCTATGAGACCGAGGCAGAAGCAGAGGCATTCTTGCACGATCAACCGGAAAGCCACTGATGCGCACAAAGCAGGAGATGCGAAGAGCAGCAGCGGGCCGTAACAGATTTTCCTCGGTCGCCGTCAGGCAATGCCATGGTTCACCGACTGCGCAACCTGAAGAACTTATCGCGGCGTAAGCCGCTGGGGCAGCTATCCCAGAGAGTCGCATCAAAATCAAATGGGATACCTTGACGCTCGGGCACTTGCACCATTTCATCCAGGTAGTCATGGGATGGACCGACGAACATCTGCACACGTTCAGCATTCGTGGCAGGCGTTAGGCGACGTAGCATTTCCGCCTAGCTGCGCTTGCGGACCGCAGAGCCTACAGTGGGCATCGTCGTGGACGGTCCAGGCGGGCTGATCAACGTAATAACGGCGTCCAGAAGCGCCTCGATTCGGCTCGGCTTGAATCTCTCTGGCTCGATAGGGAGCATCATCATCCAGCCTTCGCCAATCGCGCTAAGTTGGTCGGCGAGCAGCTCCGCAGTGATATCGCTGCGGATCACGCCCTCTTCCTGCCCCCTCTCCAGTAAAGCCACGCGTTTGCGTCGATATTGGGCGTAGCGCCGCTGGAAGATCGCGGCGAGCTCCGGATCGAGCCTTGCCTGCGCGATCAATTGAAACTGCACGAGCCACCTGGCCGGATCGTCGGCAGTAGTCCAGTTCAGCCACTGTTTGAAGGTCGCTTTGATGTCGCGCGGATCGTGGCTGGACCCGATGAACGACTCGAACTGGTCAAAGTGGTTTTCAACGAGCGCTTTGACGATCGCTTCCTTGTTCTCGAAGTAATGCAACAAGGAGCCCGTGGTGCAGCCGGCCTGCTCCGCCACCTTGCGCAAGGAAGCGCCAGCATAGCCTTCCCGTGCGACCACAGTAGTGGCTGCTGCGAGATAACTGGCGCGCCTTGCCTCGCGATCCACGACCGGGCGCCCCCTCCGCCGTTTGGACGGGTCTGCGGTGGCCTGGGGAGCAGGATCTGGCGTCTTCAAGGTAGGGGCACGTGTCATGGGATCGACGGTATCGGCAAACAACGCCATTGCAGGGCGAATATAGCGCAAAAAGTTTACAAGAAGGCACATTCAGCGACGCAAGCCCAAGAGGGGGCATTGCGCCCTCGACCTGCGTAGCGAATTGCATTCCAACTCCGTGGCAAATCCTAACGGATCGGATGCTGTGCTGCTGCGCGCGGGGTCCATAGAGCCGCGCAAACAGCCCTCACAGGCGCGACGAACGGCTACGTCATTCATACGAGTAATCCCTAATCCCTTCAGCGGCTTATTTTTTATAACATTCGTTAGATATAACATACGTTATAACAATTGTAGCGCAAGAGACACTGCCGTGTGAACCCTCTGGCATCCCCAGGGCTCACCGGGCGCACTCATCCATTCTCGAAGGGAGACCGCATGCTTACTCACTCACGTGTACGTCCTACAGACCATGATCTACCCGGCATGTTGGCGCCCGAGGGTTCATGGCGTCATTGCTTCTCACACCACCCATTTGATGTTGAACTGGCCTATGCGGAAGGTGTGTATCTGCATGACACCAAGGGGAAGCGATATATCGACGCGTCTGGCGGCCCGATGTCCGTCAACATTGGCCACGGCGACGCGCGGATGAAGGCGGCGCTGAGTGAACAGTTCGATCGTTATGCGTATGTCCACCCCACGTTTGCCAACCGCAGACGCGCAGAGTTTTGCGAGGCTCTGGCGACCATCGCCTCACCATCTCTGAATGCTGTTTATCTATGCAGCGGCGGCAGCGAAGCGGTCGATTCCGCGCTCAAGCTTGCCAGGCAGTATCACGTACTGACCGGGGCCACCAGCAAATACAAGGTGGTGAGCTACTTTGAGTCCTATCACGGCATGACGCTGGCAACCATGTCGCTGGCAGGCAATCCCGGCTACAGGAAGACCTTCGATCCAGTCATGTCACCCTGGCTTCACATGGCCCAATACAGCGAAGTTCACATGCCACCTGGCATGAGTCGCGATGCATGGGGCGTGCAGTGTGCGCAAGAGCTGGAGCGAGTGTTGTACTTCAATAACCCAGACACCGTGGCCGCCTTCATTGCCACGCCACATGGCGTCGGCGCGGACTACGGCCTTGTTCCCCCTGCTAGCTATTGGCGAGAAATCCGCCGCATCTGCGACGAGCACAACGTTCTCCTCATTGCGGACGAGGTGGTAACAGGGTTCGGCAGGACCGGCCGGTGGTTCGCAATGGAACATTTTGATGTCGAGCCCGATTTGATGACACTGGCCAAAGGCATCTCCGGTTCAAATCTGCCGCTCGCCGCTGTGCTGGTGAGCGATCAGGTGAACGAGCCCTTCCGCAAAGACGGCGCATATTTCCTGCACGGCTTCACGTACCAAGGCCATCCCATGGCCTGTGCGGCAGGACTGGCAACGCTGCAGATCCTCCAGGAAGACAAGCTGATAGAGCAAACCGCCGCAATGAGCCCTTACTTGTTCGAGCACACCAAGAGGCTGAAGGAGCATCCCACAGTGGCTGACGTCCGCGGCTGGGGTCTGTTCATGGCGATCGAACTGGTTGAGTCGAAGGAGCGACGGGAATACTTCGACGTCGACAAAGGGGCAGAACGACTATTCCAGGCCTATGCCCTCAAAAACGGCCTCGCGATCTATGGGACCTTGTATGGCCCCCGTCGTAGTGCGGCGCTACGCAGAGGGTTGCCGATCATGATCTGTCCCCCTTTGTGCATTCAGCCCGACCAGATCGACGACATGATGGATCGGCTGGACACCTCGCTCAGCGAGTGGGAACAACGACTGCTTGGCTGAATTTGCCTCTCCCCTGCAGTTGAACAATCTTTAAGGACTTGGCTGCCTGGGTCACGGTCCAGGCGCCGCCCGCCTATGCAGACTCATTGTCACGAAAGGTTGAACTCGATGGAAACGACGAGGGACCGAATCATCCGTGCAAATTCGAAGCCGAATATGCCCTCCCTGAAGGGAGATTCCAGGGCGTCATCGCGCTCAAACTCGATCACGCTGGAAGGCCTGGGAAAATCCTATGGCAGCACGACGGTGCTGCATGAGATCGACCTGCACGTCAAGCCGGGTGAACTCTTCACCATCCTGGGCCCCAGCGGATCTGGAAAAACAACGTTGCTATCTCTGATCGCGGGGATGGCGGCTCCCACTCGCGGCAGGCTGTTGATTGGCGATCATGACGTCACTGCCCTGGAGCCGGCTCAGCGAGGCATTGGCGTAGTGTTTCAGAACTACGCACTCTTTCCCAACCTCTCGGTTTTCGACAACGTGGCCTTTCCGCTTTCGATCAGGCGCCGTCCACGGCACGAGATCGTCGAGAGGGTCAACGAGATGCTGGAAAGAGTTCAACTCACCGCAGTCCGGGACCGGCGCCCTTCGCAGCTTTCAGGCGGTCAGCAGCAGCGGGTCGCGCTTGCGCGTGCACTGGTATTCCGGCCATCGATCGTGCTGCTGGACGAGCCCTTGGGTGCGCTGGACCGGCAATTGCGCGAACGCCTGCAAGTTGAATTGAAGGAGCTGCAGCGGTCTCTAGGTGTGACCATGATTCTGGTCACGCACGATCAGGAGGAAGCACTCTCTCTTTCCGACCGCCTGGCCGTCATCGATCAAGGGCGACTGCAACAAGTCGCGCCTCCGAACGAGGCCTATCTCAGGCCGGCCAATCCCTTCGTCGCGACCTTCCTTGGCATGGCGAACTTCGTCGAAACGCCCGATGGCGGGCAAGCCGTCGTGCGCCCTGAGCGGCTCAGGATTAACCGTGAACAAGACGGCTTCGGTGTGTCGGGCCATGTTCGTCACACCGTCTACCTCGGACCATCCATACGCCAACACATCGCCCTGGACGGCGGTGGTGAGATGGTGGCCAATATCCCGGCGACCGCTCCTGCCGCAAGCATTTCACCGGGGGAGCGCGTGCATGCCTCCTGGCGTGCCGAAGACGCCTGGCCTTGCACCTGAAACAGCGATATCACGCCGCGTCCACGGGGCACCCGCCTCGTCGCGCTTCTAACGGCCCGACACACATCCCATTCCCTGGAGAACGTTCCATGAATCGTCGCGACTTCTTGCTGTCCGCACCAGCAGCCTCCCTGATCGTAGCCTCTCCCAAGGCATTTGCGGCAGGGCCCACGAGCATTCGCCTTATCGATTCCGGCGGGACCACTGGTGAATCCATCGCCGCGGCCTACATTCCACCTTTTACCGAGAAGTATGGCGTGCGCGTAATTCGCGAGGCGCCCTCGTCCCTGGGCAAGTTGCGTGCGATGGTGGAGAGCGGTCGTATCAACGCCGCGCTGTTCGAGCTTGGCTCGTCGACCCTGGCACAAGCACGCGAGCTCAACTTGCTGGAGAAGCTCGACTGGGCGGCGATCAATCCGGACCCGATGTTCCCAGAGGCCCGCGATGACTACGGCATGGGCTATCAGTATTTCTCCACGGTCATGGCCTGGCGCGAGGGCAACAAGGCTCCGCAGGCATGGGCGGACTTCTTCAATGTGCAACGTTTTCCTGGCAAGCGATGCATGTCCGCCTATCCGCATTACACGCTGGCATTCGCCTTACTGGCTGACGGAGTGGAACTGGACAGACTGTTCCCTCTTGATGTGAATCGCGCCATGCGAAAGCTCGAAAGCATCAAGAGCCATGTCTCGGTGTGGTGGAAAACTGGCACACAACCGCTTCAACTACTGAAGGACAACGAAGTCCAGTATGCGGTGACCTGGTCGGCCGGTATCGAAAGGGAGCCGGGAATTCGCTCAACCTTCAATCAAGGCATGTACGACATTGCCTGGCTTGTCGTACCGCGCGGGCAGGACCCCGCAACCAAAGACCTGGCCATGAAGTTTCTGCATGAAGTGACTGTCGCGAAGAATCAGATGGTCGCGGCAAAGGTGTTGCCTCTGAGTGGCAATAGCCCGCAACTTGAAGGACTCCTGGGCGCCAAGGCGTTCCAATCCTTCCCTACTGCGAAGGCCAACCTACAAGCCCAGTTCAAACAGAACGCCCAATGGTGGCAGAAGAACGGGCCGGAAGTAAACAAGATCTGGTCGAACTTCCTTCTGAACGCCTGAACGCCCCACGGTCGCACCATGACTACTATGTCCTCCTCGCGCTGGCATCGAATCATGCCTGACGCAAACGGCTGGCGCGCTTTACCGCTCCTGGCCCTTTTTCTGATCGTCTTTGATTACTCATTGGGCGGCCTGCTGGCGAAGTCGGTGAACGGCAGTGCTGGCCTCACCCTGCAGTACTTCAAGGAAGCGTGGACGACGAAAGCGTATTTTCGCGTTTTCGTGGACACCTTGCGCGTGAGCCTGATCGCTACGGTTGTCTGTGTCCTGCTTGGATATCCACTGGCGTACTGGATGCGCGGACTCCCGGAGCGCCGTCGCGCTGCGGTGATGACGCTGGTATTGATGACATTCTGGGTGAGCATCCTGGTACGCACCTATGCGTGGATTGTTGTCCTGGGAAACGCGGGCCTGGTGAATCGGACTCTCCTCGCCACGGGATTGATCCGTGAGCCGTTGACGCTTTTGTACTCAGAAGTCGGCGTCACGATTGGCATGGCCAATGTACTCCTGCCTTTTCTGGTGTTGCCCCTGCTCACAGCCATGTTGCGTATCGATGATCGCCTCCTGCGGGCGGCGGCGTCACTGGGCGCATCCAGGCGGCAGACCTTCTGGCGGGTCTTCTTCCCTTTGTCATTGCCCGCACTGGGGGTGTCCGCCTTGTTGTTATTCATGCTCAGCCTTGGCTTCTACATTACCCCGGCCATTCTCGGCGGGGGCAAGGTGCCACTTCTCGGCAATCTGCTCGACACGCTGATCAACGAGACGTCGGAATGGTCGCTGGCGGCCGCCATATCAACAGCGTTGCTAGCGTTTGCGCTTGCAGTCTTTGCGGTCTTCCTTCGCCTGAATCGAATGATGGAGACAAAATCATGAATGGGGCACGTACAACGACTGCGCTGTGGCTCCGGATCTGGGCTTTGCTGACCCTCGGCTTCCTGTTGATCCCGGTGGCCATCGTGCTACCCATGTCACTCTCTTCAGCAAACGCCCTCACCTTCCCGCCACCGGGATGGTCACTGCGATGGTTTCAGGTTCTATTGTCGGATGATGACTGGATTGATGCGTTCTCCAATAGCGCATTGGTCGCGACGCTGACTGCGAGCGCGGCAGTCATGCTCGGAAGCCTGGCGAGCTATGGTCTGGGTCGCGGGCAACCGCGATGGCGCGCGGTGGCCGAAGCGAATCTGATGCTGCCACTGATTTTGCCGGGCGTCATTATCGCCATCGCGCTGTATTTCTTCTACGCGCGCTGGAATCTGCTCGGCACGATCACGGGCTTGGTTCTCGCACACACCCTGCTCGCTATTCCTTTCGTGGTCATGGTTCTCAACACAGCGGTCCGCAGCTTCGATATCCGCATGGAACAGGTGGCATGGAGCCTGGGCGCGAGCTGGTCACAGACCATGCGACGGGTGGTGTTGCCGACGCTGGCGCCCAATCTGGCCGCAGCCTGGATTTTTGCCTTCGTGATCAGCTTTGACGAAGTCATCGTGAGCGTGTTTCTCGCGGGCACGATTAACACCGTGCCGAAGAAGATGTACAACGACTTGATGCTGGAGATCACACCGACCATCACAGCAGTGGCGACCGTTCTGATTACCGCGACCGCGCTAGTCCTGCTTCTTGTACGTTGGCTGACGCGACGGAAACCATGACAGCTCACCAGAAATCGACAGGCTTCGGCTAACTCCATTCGCCGCGGAAGCCTCGCCCGGTCAACCATGATCGGCCGAGTCTGCTCGCCCTCGTAGCGCGTGAGGCACTCGAGCTGACCGCTGACAGCACGCTGTTGCGGTGCTGTCAGCGTGCATTCACGCGCCGCGGTGTTCCCGCTTGCACGGACCTTCCGGCGTAGTACGTCCACCGCTGGCCCGTGCGGCTCTTGCCCTCTCAGTAGCAGTTCCGACCAGGCCGCCCGTTTCGACACGAAAAGGGCGAATGGATGAACACGCCCATAAGAGGCGTCCCCTCATGCCAGAAGACTTCACCACGAAAAGGAGACAGGAATGAAATCGACGTATGGAATCAAATGCCGCAATGCCGCGCTGACGCTGGGCGCGTGGCTTGCCTGTGGCGGTGCGCAGGCTCAATCCGGTGTGTTGCTGTATGGAGGGGTTGACGCCAACCTCGAGTATGTCAATCACTTCTCGACCGTGACTCCGTCCGTCGAAAACGGATTTACCACCGGGCCCGGCACAAGCCTCTACCGCCTGAACTCGGGCGGGTTGTCGGGCTCTCGTTTTGGCATGCGGGGAACTGAAGATCTGGGTGGCGGCCTGAACGCGATCTTTGTGCTGGAAGGCGGCTTCGGTGTGGACAATGGCATGATGCAGCAAGGGGGGCGCCTGTTTGGTCGCCAGGCCTTTATCGGCTTCGATAACAAGGGGATTGGTACCTTCACTTTTGGTCGCCAGTACATCAGCTGGTTCGACGCACTGGCGAACTTCTCGCCGACAGCTTTCTCAACGCAGTATGAACCGATCGTGGCACAGATCGGCATGGACTTCCGTTCTGACAACACATTGAAGTACACCGGAGTGTTCGGCCCGCTGACTGCAAGCGCCAACTGGTCGTTTGGCAATGGGTTCCTCGGCAACGGCGAAGTCCCTGGGCAGTTTCGTCGCGACACCGGCTATGGCGCCGCATTGACGTACGATTCCGGCCCCTTTTCCGCAACCGTGGGGTACAACCAGTACAACCCGACGCTGACCACGGCGGGCGACACTGGTAGCTTCAAGAAAGCCGCCGTCGCCGCAAGCTACAGCTTCGACGGGCGCGCCAAGCTGATGGCTGGCTACCGCTGGGGTCAGAGCAGGGGTGCCGATGGCTCAACGGTTTTGCGTGATGACTTCTACTGGGCGGGCGCCAACTACAACCTCACTCAGGCAATTGAGCTGACCTTGGCCTACTACTACGACGACATCAAGAAATTTGGCGATAGGAGTATGAAGAACCCGTGGCAGGTCTCCTTCATTGCCGACTACCGCCTTTCCAAGCGGACTGACGTCTATCTGACCACCGCGTATTCAAAGAATGCCGGGCTGAATTTCGACACGTCCGCAGTCAGCTTTATTAACGGATACTTCCTGGGCACCGGACACAGCTCGATGTTCGGCGCAGCTGTCGGCATCCGCCATAATTTCTAATACAGATGCTATTTCCGTCCCCGCAGCAATACTAAGGGGCGGGGACGACAGGAACATAACCGGTTGACTGGGTTGCGAACTTCTCGTACCAGAAAATTCATCATACGATAGGCCGGCCGGTGCTCCAGCTTGTGCACGTAGGCAAAGCTATGGCCGGCTTCGTGACCCAGGGGTGCGCTGAAAGAACGCGGGTGAACCTCGCCATAAGGGTGCGTTATCGGACCTTGCCCGTGCGGGTGCTCTCGCGCCGGTTCCGGCGACTGTTTCTCGCGCGCCTGCAACATGCCTTCGACGCCGGAATGCTGCGATTCTTCTCAACGCTAGCGCACTTGGCCAAGCGGGACTGCTTCCTCGGCCATCTTGTCGGCCCGCGCCACACAGAGTGGGTCGTCTATGCTAAGGAGCCGTTCGGCGGCCCCGGCACGTCCTGGACTATCTGGGCCGCTACACGCATCGCGTAGCGATCTCCAACAACCGGCTACTTGAGCTTACCGACGCGCACGTCACGTTCCGCTGGAAGGACTATCGCCACCCCGGCGAGCCGCGCGCGATGTCCTTACCCGCCCACGAATTCATCCGACGCTTCCTGCTGCACGTGCTGCAAGAAGCTCCGGGCTATTGCTCGGCTATTGGCGAGCCGAGATCAACGCCCGTCACCTTCGATTACTTACCTACCTCTGGCTGGAAGGCTGAGTCGGCCGGGAAGCCATCTTTCGAAGCCTGGAAGTCCGGTCCCGGGCACGAGCGGTCCTTCGCCACTGCCGTACTTCGGACGGCGGACTGTCGGCTCCGCTCGGCTATCAGTCGAGCACCGACGATCCCTGTTTCATCATCGGCGTTCTTTTTCTCCGTAGATCCGTGCGCAGCCTGACCGTGATCACGGCTGGCGGCGAGATCGTTCGCACGGCGTCTGAGGCACGCAAGTCATCGGCCGGTTACAACCTGACCCAGCTCTACTGCGGTTCGGAGGGCAGCTGGGGCTCATTACCGAAGCCACGGTCGGCATCCATCCTCGCCCCGAGGTTACAGCTGCAGCTGTGGTCAACTTTCCGACGGTGCGGGCTGCCGTCGACTGCGTGATCCAGGGCGTTGTGCTGGCGCGCGCCGAGATGCTCGATGCCCTGAGGATCCGCGCCATCAATGCGCACAGCCACCTGTCGATGCTCGAACGACCGACACTGTGCCTCGAGTTCGGCGGTGGCCAGGCGCAGGTCGACGAGCAGGCAGAATGGGTCAGGCAGATCTCTGCAGAATGCGGCGGTGGCGAATTCCAGTGGGCGCCAGGAGGACCGCTCGCGCTTGTGGACGCCGCGCCACCATGCCTACTTCGCCGTGCTGCAACTACGGCCGGGAAGCCGCTGCCTCACCACCGATGCCTGCGTGCCGATTTCGGCGCTGGCCGATTGCATAGAGGAAACTGTGATCGACATCGCCGAGCACTGCCTCCTGGCGCCAGTGTTCGGTCACGTGGGTGACGGCAATTTCCATTGCCTTGTGCTGGTCGATCCCAATGATCGCAGCGAGGTGGAATTGGCGGAGGCTTTCAGCCAACGGCTGGTGCGGCGCGCGTTGCGCCATGGTGGCACTTCCACTGGCGAGCACGGCGTGGGCCTGCACAAGATCGGCTACCTGGTGGAGGAGCACGGCGAGGCTGCCGTGGCTATAATGAGGTCCATCAAACGCGCCCTCGATCCGCTCGACATCTTTAATCCGGGCAAGGTGGTTACGGCCCGCGCTTAAAGACGTCACTGCCAGCCACAGCGCGATGGGGGGAAGGTGGCAGCGGATCGAAGCCCCCCATCTCCAGCGCCTCCAGCGTAAGCCCGTAGTCGCCCTCTGCGCCTGGGCACAGAGACGTCTCTACGCCTCATCGTCGAGCGATGACTCCAATTGCTGTGCCGTCGGCAAGATGCCGCGAAGGCTGTCTGGAAGCGTCTCTGTCAGGCGGGCGACATATTCCGAAACGCCTATTGGCTTCGTAGATTCCGCCGGCGTGTACTCGACAATCATCCCGTTTTTGTTCTTACATACGATGAGGCCAATGGTGGGCCCTTCCACTGCTAAGCGAACAAAATCCGCGCCGCTGGTACCGCAGGCCATAGCGGGCTGACCGCCCTGCCTTCTTCCAGCCGGCGGCACCTGACTGAGCGGTGCCGACAAAAACCGCGTTTGCGCCATTGTCACAGCCGGCCGGGCTTCACTCGAGGATGTCGTTTGCCGGCCACGATCCGTCGGGGTGCTGCTCAGCGCAACAACGCGATCGCCTTCTAGCCTGGATTCAGACCAGGAATGTCTCTGTCAGTCGACACCAAAACGCTGCGCCCAACGCCAGGTTCCGGTCATCGAAGTCGTAGCGCGGGTTGTGCAAGCCGCGTCCACCGTCCGATGGGCCGTTGCCGATACGGACGAGCGCGCCCGGGCATTCCTCCAACATGTAGGCAAAGTCTTCGCTACCCATCATCTTCGGATAGTTGCGGTCTACTTCCTCTTGGCCAACAAGCCTCATCGCAACTTCCGCCGCCAAGGCAACCGCGTCGGCGGCGTTGTTGACGACCGGGTAGCCCTCCACATAGCGGATTTCCGCTTTCGCGCCATACGATTCGGCGGTCATGTGGACCAGCGTGGTGATGCGGTCCTTCAGTAGGGCGCGCACCTCCGGACTGAAAGAGCGCACGCTGATGCCGATTTCGGCGTCGGCTGGAATGACGTTCAGTGCGTCCCCAGACCGTAGCCGGCCAACAGTGAGCACTGCAGACTCGCCGGGAGGGACGTTGCGCGAGACTACGGTCTGTAGCGCCATCACGATGGCAGCCGCTGCCACAAGCGGGTCAACTGCCAGATGAGGGCGCGCGGCGTGACCGCCCAGGCCTGCCACCTTGATAAACACACGGTCGCCCGCTGCGAGAAACGGTCCCGGACGCATCAGGAACCGGCCCTGGGGTACGCCGGGATGGTTGTGCATGGCAAACACCATATCGCAAGGAAAGCGCTCGAACAAGCCATCCGCCACCATGGATTTGGCGCCGCTGTCGAACCCGCGCTCCTCCGCTGGCTGAAAAATCAGGTTCAGCGTGCCGGAGAAGTTTCGCGTGGCCGCAAGGTGCTTTGCCGCGCCAAGGAGCATGGCAGTGTGGCCGTCGTGCCCACATGCATGCATGATCCCGGGCCGACTGCTGGCGTACAAGAGCCCGGTGTCTTCCTGGATAGGCAGGGCGTCCATGTCGGCGCGCAGGCCAAGACGCTTGTCCCCCTTTCCAGCGCGCAACTGGCCAACCAGCCCCGTCTTTCCGATGCCACGGGTCACTTGGTAGCCCCATTCCTGCAATTTGCCGGCAACCAGATCCGCAGTGTCGTGCTCCTCAAAAGCGAGCTCCGGGTGGCGGTGGATGTGCTGCCGCAGGGCGGCGAGTTCGTCGTGTAGCGGGAGCAGGTCGGGAAGCGCTGTGCCAGTCCTGGAATCGATGGTCATCGTCAGTCCAAAGTAATGCGGTTGTCCTTGGCGATGCGCTGGTAGAACTTGATGCGCTGCTCCGTTTCCCTGGTATAGGCCTCCGGCGTAATGTCTTCCGGCACGATCATGCCCTTCGCGACCCACACGGAGCGGGTCGAAGGTTCGGCGAGAATCTTGCGTACCGCCAGGTAGAGTTGCTGCACGATCGCATGCGGTGTCCCGGCCGGGGCGGCAAGGCCGTTCCATGAGGTCTCGTTCAGGTCAGGCAGCTTGAGTTCGGCAAAGGTCGGCACATCCGGCAGTTGCGGCACGCGCGCGGGTGCGGCCACGGCCAGCGCCCGCAACTTGCCTTGCAGGATGTGGTCCAGGTTGGAGGACAGATTATTCCAGGTCAGCTGCACCTGTCCGCTCAGCAGGTCGGTCAGCGCCGCCCCTGCGCCGCGATAGGGAATATGCGTCATCGGGATACCCGCCTGGCTCTTGAGAAGTTCCATGCTGACGTGGGACACTGAACCCGTCCCGGCACTTGCATAGTTCAATGCGGTCGGATGGGCGCGCGCGTATTTGACCAGTTCGGCGAAATTGCGAATCGGCAGCGATGCATTGCATAGCAGCACGTTTGACAGTCGGCTGATGAGCGTGATATTCGAAAAGCCCTTCACCGCGTCATAGGGCAGCTTGGGGTTCATCGCGGGATTTACGACGTGCGTGCTCTGCGAGGTGACAATGAGGGTGTAGCCGTCGGGCTGTGCTTTCGATACGTATGTCGAGCCGATAGCTCCCCCCGCGCCGGGCCGGTTGTCGACCACGACAGGCTGGCCAAGCGCCTTGCCCAGCCTCTCGGCGATCAGCCGACCGGACACGTCGACCGAGCCGCCCGGGGGGAACGGCACCACCAGCGAGATGGGACGGACAGGATATTTTTCAGCGGCGAAGGCGGGCAGCTCCAGGCCGCCCAGGCTGCTGAGGGCGGCTGCTTTGAGAAAGGTGCGACGATTGATAGTCATTGCCGGCGTGCGAGTTAGAGTATGCCCCAAGGTTAAGCAGGCGCAGACCGGCAAGCAAACGACAAAACCGTTGCGTCACGATAACAAAATGTAATTGAGGCATGAAGATTCGCTCTCCTTCTCTGGTGGAACTGCACGCCTTTCTGGCGGTTTGTCGCCTGCGCAGCTTCCGGCTGGCGGCCGAGGAACTCTGTGTCACCCAGGCTGCTGTCAGCCGGGCAGTACAACGCCTGGAGCAGCACCTGGGCGATTGCGTGTTATTTGAACGGTCGCCGCAGAGCGTGGCGCTGACCGAACAAGGCCGACAGTTGCGCAAGTTGACGGAGCGCCATGTGCTGGCACTGGAGGCTGCGGCGACCCGGATGCAGGGGCCGCGCGCTGACGGGAAATTACGGCTGAGTGTGATTCCTACGCTCGGTACCCAATGGCTCCTTCCTCGCCTGGCGCGCTTCAGGGCGGCGCATCCGGAAGTAGAAGTCGAGATGCGGCAGTTTCGCCATGACGAGGACTTCAGCCGAGACGACGTAGACATCTGGATCGAGGTGAAACGACCCAAGCGACGTTGGCCGGCAAGGATGCAGGTGAAATATCTGCTCGGCCGCGAGCTCGTTCCCGTCTGCGCACCATCGCTACTGCCGCGCTTGAAACGTCCCGGCGACTTGCTGAAGGAGGTGTTGCTGCACCATACGAATTTCCCGGATAACTGGGCGCTCTGGGCCAAGGCAGCCGGACTCAGGGCCCTGCCCAAGCTGGGCCCTGGCTACGACCTGAGCATAAATCTGATCTTTGCGGCCAAGACCGGACTGGGTATCGCGCTTACGCAATCCTGCCTGATTGAGCGTGAACTGGAAGCCGGTGAATTAGTGAAACCTTTTGATTTGCCGGTAGACACAGGGCGCGGCTATTTTACCTGTGTGGATGCACAGCGGCCGCGCAGCGCTGCGCAGAAGGCATTTCTGGACTGGATCCTGGCCGAGGCTCATCGAATCGAGCCGGATAATGCCTCCGCACCGGGCCAACAACGCTGACGAAGATGATGACATCAGTCAGGCCCCGTTTTGGCGCGGTCTCCATGAACGAGGCATCAGCGAGATATACTTCCCTGCACGGGGTAATTCTATATGAACGCGTCCCGTTTGCGCCAGGTTTTCGCTTGTTCAGACACTGACAGGATGGGCTGCAGCTCTATATTCGGCCCTCTTGCAGCCGGTATCACCGCTGCTGGCCCCTATGAAATAAGCTGACCCGCGCCTCATTCGTACTGCGAGCTCAAGGCTCGTATTACCCCACAGGCTTAGCAGGTCCCGGTCCTACCTGACTTGTCATCGCACTCGATTACCAACGCAACCTTCGACGTTTCACCCTGCAAGAACGCTAATCTCCAACGTGGTGCTTACCTCTCAACCCGGCTTCACGCTGATGTAATCCTTCTGATACGGCCGGTCATGGGCCAGAAGCGCCCATATCATGCGCGCCATCTTGTTGGCCAGCGCAACGACTACGACGTTCAGAGGCCGCCGCTTTGTCATTTGCTCAACCCAGGGACCGGGATCCTTAGCACGCGTCACGACGCTGCGCGCACCGTGGATCAAGAGGGTACGCAGATACGTATCACCTCTTTTGCTGATCCCGT
>Ga0102589_1003269_pt1 | contig 17187 bp, 21 predicted proteins | sample AraplaMF_Col_mLB_FD_76858 | JGI IMG/M metagenome (GOLD analysis project Ga0102589, IMG submission 76858) | Arabidopsis root microbial communities from the University of North Carolina, USA - plate scrape MF_Col_mLB | ecosystem: Host-associated > Plants > Roots > Endosphere | place: USA... | reverse complement strand
GTTTAATAAGATGCGGCTCATCATTAATGAGCAAACCGAGTTCAGGTGATGAGCGGACGATTAAATTATCTGATAACCAATGTGATTTACCTGGATCAAACCAAGAGACGTCTTTGTTTTTTATAAATTTTTTGTACTGCTTTATAACATCAATGTAGTTTTGCTTTTTCTTCTGGTCAACAGTTTGTACTAATGTTTCAAAACAGTCAAAAGGTAGTTCGTTTTTATGAAATTTAATAATAGTTTCTCGTAATTGTTTCCAGTAATCAAAAATCGGGTGATATTCAGGTTGAGATTTTAGATTCTTTACAAAATTTGTTTTAGCTGCACTACTTTTCAGTGTGAAATCTAAAAATTGTGTAAGTCCCACTTTAATTTCCGCCATGTTACACCCCCTTTCCAAACATTACTAATTCGATATTGGAAAGGGAAATCCTGCATTTTTAAGGAGGTGAACGAGATGCTAGAAAAACCGATGTTTATACACAATGGCTATTGCAAAGCTGATCCGCAAGAATGACGAAAATACCAATTCATTTTATATATTCAGCAACGGTGCTTGAGTGCCATGGCGTTTGTGTTTCTTATTGATCCTGGTAATCATGGGATACTTTCTAAGAGGAGGTAACTGCAATGGATCTACACCCACTAAATGATAATAATACGAAAAAAGCATTGGAAGGGTTTTTAAAAGCAGTGGAGAAAGTTCAGAAAGAAGAGAATGAAAAATCAAAGAAACCAAATAAAGTAGATGAGTGAAGCGCGCTATCATTAAAATGACGAATAACGTGCTTGTTTATTTTCTTTATAAAGCGCATGCATATTCATTGATTTGCAGATGTGTGATACGTGAGCATAGTGTTGTTGATAAATAATAAAATGGTTATAAGTCGGAAATAAACGAAAATACAATTATATGAAAAAAGGTCCTGTTGTTTCCAACAGGACCTTTCCTAAAATGGCAAAGAGTAACTCTTACCTTACTCTTCTCGTATATAATACCTGAAAAAGATAGATGTGTATACAACAAGAAATTCCAATATAACTATTCGAATATAGTGTTTAAATATAAAAGGGTGAAATTTTAAATAAGGAATTAAATTACAAACGTTGATTTATCAAGGGATTTAAATGGATTCTTATTAAATTGTAGTTAATAAAGTGATATTGAGATAATAAGATATGTAATTTTGCATATCAGATTGTTACAAGTGAACAAGGTTATAAAAGATCTTAATGTCATGAAAGTTGCGGGAGATTAATACTAAAAGTTCATTTGTTTTTTACTTTAATAAATAAATTAATTTTAATAGAAGCGAAAAATAGAGGTTTGCCTTAGTCATTTATGAAAGTCAAGAATATTTATAACCATAGGAGTAAATACACAGGTCCGATTTTTGTAATGATGGAGGGAATTGATGTGGACATAACTCAAAGCATGGCACGAATAGTGGTTAATGGGAAAGATCTTCCGTTTAATTCAGTTAGAACTTCTGTATGGAATCAAGGGCCTGTAAATGATTTAATTGTTTCAACTAACCAGAGAGTCGAGGAGTTTTATCAATTCATGTGGTCACAAGTACCAGTCACGCTTGCGATGTATTTTCTTCAGGGTGCGGACTTAATGAGGTTTGCTAGAATTATTGGAATTAATCAAAGTGTAACGGGAGAATATATATATCATTTTTCTTGGGGATAAAACGAATGTAAAGTAGCTTAACAGCTGCTTTTTTATTTTGTGAGGGAATTTTAGAAGGTTAGAAAATAAGATTAGAGCTTGATATGTATAATTTCTGACTGTTTTTCAAGTTCGTAAAGTTAATCAGTTACTTCATTTCATACAAGAGGGGCTACTATGAATATGAAGTTTTTAAGGAACGCAAAAAACAGAGAGACATATTTTTGACTCTCTGTTTTTTTATTTTATTCACAAATAGTTCCGGTTGCTATACCAGTTGGAGCAACACCTACTGGAACCGTATTTATAACCGTATTAGTAGCAGTATTGATAACAGAAACAGTATTACTAGCTTGGTTTGTAACATAGGCACGAGTGCCATCTGGTATGATGGTTACTTGATCTGGTGATAAAGCAACAGGAATTGTATCAATTACAGTATTTGTCGCCACGCTTATTACTGATACATTATTACTAACTTTATTTACAACGTAAATACGTGAGCCATCTGGTGTAATATCTATGCCAACCGGTTCAGTTCCTACGTTAATTGTATTAATTACGGAATTAGTAGCAGTGTCAATAACAGAAACCGTATTGCTATTTTGATTTGTGACATACGCGCGAGTACCATCTAGTGTAAATACGATTATCCTAGGGCGAATGCCAACAGGAATGGTAGCGCTAACTGTATTAGTAGCAGTATTAATAACAGAAATATTGTTGCTTAATTCGTTTGCAACATATGCAAGGGTACCATTGGGGGAAACTGTGATTCCTTGCGGATCGTTACCAACAGGGATGGTATCAATAACCGTGTTAGTAGCGGCATTAATAACAGAAACATCATCACTCGCGTGGTTTCCAACATAAACAGTTGTGTTATTTGGTGAAACAGCTACGCCAATTGGATCAGCCCCAACTGGAATGGTAGCAATAACAGTATTAGTAGCAGTATCAATTACAGAAACTGTATCAGAAAAAATGTTGGTAACATAAGCACGAGCACCATTTGGTGAAACTGTTACTTCAAGAGGTGCATTACCTACAGTAATTGTATCAACCACTGTGTTTGTTCCGGTGTTAATTACAGATACTGTATCATTTGTAGGGTCATCTATGGCTCCTGCGTTTGTAACATAAACAAGGAAATTACATGAAGGTCCAGTCGGTGCGGTTGGTCCGGTTGGCCCAGTAGGCCCAGTTGGTCCAGTAGGCCCCGGTGGACATTCACAATCTCCAGTAGGCCCTGGTGGTCCTTCTGGCCCTTGAAGTCCTTGCACACCTTGAGGTCCAGTAGGCCCTTCTGGTCCTTCCGGTCCTTGCATACCTTGCACACCTTGAGGTCCAGTAGGCCCTTCGAGTCCTTCCGGCCCTTGAATACCTTGCACACCTTGAGGTCCAGTAGGCCCTTCTGCTCCTTCTGGCCCTTGAATTCCTTGTACCCCCTGAGGTCCAGTAGGCCCTGGTGGTCCAGGAACTCCCATTCCAGTCCCAGAACCAGTCGGTCCTGGTGGCCCAGGCGGTCCTTGAATGCCTTGCACACCTTGAGGTCCAGTCGGTCCTTCCGGTCCCTCTGGTCCTTGAAGCCCTTCCACGCCTTGAGGTCCAGTTGGTCCTGCAAGCCCTTCCGGTCCTTGCATACCTTGCACACCTTGTGGCCCAGTTGCTCCTTTAGGTCCTGGAAATCCTCTAGGACCAGTAGGACCGGGTGTTCCGGTAATATTTAATAGAGAACTATTCAATATTCCTTGCAAAATTAAGTTGAATGTTTGTTGTAACAATGGGTCCGATATATTGGAACAACTAACGAGTGAAGATAAATTTTGGAATAGAAATTGGAATAACGCAGAGATTTGAGTAAGAGATGCAGTAGGCAAAGAATTGATTAATTGAGTGATAGTTCGTATAACTAAATTTCTATTTGGAGTATTTGGTTGTACTGTAATGATTAAATCATTTAATGCCTGTAATACAGATTGAAGTATTTGTATAGTTGTTGGATTTGGCGTGGTAAAGAAAGCAAGGATAGCTTGGTTTAATTGGTTAATTAGGGACAATAATTCTTGTTGCTGAGAAAATGAGAAAAAAACAGGTGTACAACAATTACTTTGATCGCAAGAGGATATAGAAATAAAACAGGGGAATTGGAATTTTTCGCAAGGATCGTTTGAGTTTTGATTATTTTTCATAATTACCTCCTTTTAAAAAATTTAAATAGTAAGTACATGTGATAATCAATATTTGTTTCTAGATGTAAAGTGCTTATGAGTATAAGTTATATGTGATATACCCAAGAATGTTTTGTAAAAGTATATGTAAACAAAATAAAGGTGTTCTTATGAGACTAGTAGTATTGTAAAGATTTGATGATAATTATAAGTTTAATTGAATTAGGATCTAATACAATTCCATATAGAATTTTACGTAGGGTTATTTAATAATTGAAACGAGTAAGTGAAATAATGGAATGTTACTAAAAGCAAGTGTACTAGTTTTCAGCACTTCCTAAAAAAAGAATCATACTATGGTTTGTAATAGCTTATATGGAAGCGAGTTGAAAATAATGTTTTATTCATATTTTGCTACTCCAGCTGGTATGCGACCTGCGTATGGTACATCAATAACATTTAGCGGAGCACAAAGTACAGTTCAAGCTGTTCAACAAGCGTTACAAATGCAACAACAAATGCAAATGCAGCAACAAGGTATCCAGCCGTATTATTCATCCATGGAGTATTTTTACCCAGTGCATCAAATCACACCGTATGGAAGTTCTTTTCTTACTATCCCATATGGAACTGTATTTAATCTATAAATTGAAAGTTTAATCAGTAGGGGGCAGATATCCTAAATTGATTATTAGTCTTCATCAATTGGACATATATGGGTAATCCGGCTCCTACCTAATTTTCTCGCATGTGCCAAATTTTTTTTGAGGGGTCTTATTACTCGTAAATGGCGAAGTGTATATGCAGGCGTCAAATATTCCCCACCTACTAATTGCAAATAACCAATGTGATAATCTCCGTACATACTATAAGTGGAGTTTTTTGATGAGAAGCTACCGATTAAAAAAGAATGTGAATTATATTATCATGACAAATGATGGTTAATAGCTTTGTATGAAAGGGTAAACGAACATTTACTTACGCGAATCAGGTCGAGACGCAACAATGAAGTATATCATGCAGTACGATTATTCTATGATTATTTAACTACAAGAACAGCCAAATATCAGAAATGTTTTTTCACTGATTTAGAAGGATATATACAGTTATAACATCATATATTTTGTTTATAATTGTAAGTAGTTATTGAAATGTATGAATGATGTTTCTTTTTTTATAAAAAAGGAAAAATAATGCAACTTTTTATTTTGCTTATTCGTGTTATATATGAAAGGAGGAGGGGGATGGAGATTGAAGAAATATATAAGGTTTATATAAACGATGTGTATCGGTATTTATTTTCCCTTTCTCGCAGCCATCACGTAGCGGAGGACTTGATGCAAGAGACTTTTTATCGAGCGTATCTTTATTTAGAAGACTATGAAAATCAAAAGGTAAAATCATGGCTTTTTAAAGTGGCATATCATACGTTTATTGATTTTGTTAGGAAAGAGAAAAAAGTAACTTTTGTAGGAACAGAGGAATTAGAGACAATACAAACTGGGGAATCTACAGAAGAGTATGTAGTCGCAAAAAATAGTTATGAAAAATTAATTCAGATTATTCATTCTTTGCCGGTGGTGGAGGCACAAGCTATTTTATTATGTGACGTACATCAATTAACGTACGAAGAGGGTGCTTCTGTATTAGATTTAAAGTTAAATACGTATAAAAGTCACATATTTCGTGGGAGAAAGAGATTAAAAGAATTGTTAAAGGAGGAAAAGAGTCAAAATGACAAATGATAAATTTCATTCTGAACAAGATGATTATAAAGAATTGTTACAAGAAGCTCTTCATCAAAGACCGGATTCACTTCCTGATGAAAAACAGGAGCAAGTGTTGAAAATAGGTAAAAAAAGAGCACGTATTACGAACGTTTTAATTGTATTTACATTTTTATTGCTTATTCAACCTATTCTATATATATCTACACTTTTATATTATACATTGGCACCTACAAACGCAATGGAGATACGGAATGTAGTAAATCAAACGTTAAGTGTAACAGAACCTAATGTTTTTTTGAAAGATAGGGATATGGAGCAAACATTGTTACCGCTTAGTTTGCAATTGCATTTTGATTTGTATAAAAGAGTAGGCAAGAAAGATATTCGAATAGGGGAAGAGAAAACAGATTATGTATTTAATAGGGCGACAAAAGTAAGTCGTGAATATACAACAGATGAAAAAATTCCAGAAATCCCATATGTAGATAACGAGGTATTGTCTCACCCTAAAAACTATAATACGTCGTACAATAGTAGCGATGAAGCACAAGTATTAAAAGGCCTTCCACAAGAATCTGTTGTAGAAGCATTTGTATCTTTTAGGGAATTATTAAGTGTACAAGAGGTAACAGAAATGTTTCCTACTATTGATATTGTGTGGTATGCCGTTAATACAGGATTAGAGGAGAAGCAAATGAATGATGAGGGGATGCATGTAGCCCCGATTGGTTTTCCATCAGATATGATTTCAAGGCCAAGTGGTGCTTTTGTAAGTGATTCACCTCATGAGGAACAATTCATTGATGTTTTAAAGTCATTACAGAAGCATGAGAATTTAGCAGTGAAGCTATCTAGAGCGAAAGTATTAGAGTTGTCAAAGCGTATTTCTTTCCTTGAAAAAAATGGGGTGAAAACATACGGCGCAGTTGTAACTGGGCCTAAAGTAGAAATTCAAAAATTGATGAGCCACGAAAAAGTTAGAAACTTGAGAGTAGGTGAAGTGAGGTTATGGAATTGGCATTCTTAAAAAAAAGAAAGAAACATATTTATAAACAGGAAACGTGGATGGGGACTATTTCATTAATTATTGCCTTTCTAGTGTTATTGTATTTGAACATTATATTGCTTATTCAAGAAACATTCATAGATAAAGGTTTTCTACAAATAGTGGGTATTGGAGTGGTGTGCTCAGTTGTAGGTATGATCACAAAAAGCAAAAGTCGAAAATATGCATTGTGGGCATGTAGTTTATTTATTTTTATGCTGCTGTTTGCTTTATTTGGATTTATATTCGGTTGGATGATAAGCTTTGGGCCATAAATATGCGGGAAAGAGCGAATGTAGATTCGCTTTTTTTATGTATTGGAAGTAAAATTCATAAGAGAAGAATCTATCAAATTTGAATAGAATGCACTATACATCTAGATTGTGGTTTTATTAACATATTTTCGCTTACTCGTATATGAATAGGCGACAAGTATAGTGCTAAAATAATAGCTCGTCCAAACATTGCGAATCCCTCTTACATAATATGTAGTAATAAACATGAAAGGGGAACTAGTATGTCTTGCTATAACTATTGTAAGTATTGTAAAGAGTATAAAAAGAAACAGCATGATTGTTGTAAGAACACGAGTAAGTGTAATGACAACAAGGAAAAGCTTGTTAGGGCATCAGCATTTAGAGCTAGAAATACGGTGGATCAAGCGGTTCCTGCCAATACTTTTGTAAAGGTATTGTTCCAAAATGAACAATTTGATTTAGCAAATGAGTACGATGCAGCAACGTCTATTTTTATTCCGAAGACGAAAGGCGTTTATTCTATTATTGGAACGATTGGCTTTTTTCCAAACGATCCTAGCTTAAATTATAGAGCTCGTGTAGAAATTCGTGTGAATGGAAATGCGGCAATAGCTATAGATAATGACTTTTTCGGTCCAATAAGTTTTGGAAATGTAGTAAGTGTTTCGACAATCATTCAATTGAATGAAGGAGATCAAGTTGAGATTTATGCGCAAAGTAGCATAGACGGATTTTTAAGTCCTTTAGAAGACGGTGCACATTTTGAAGCGGCAAGATTCCCTTCTCCAATAAAATAAAGTCGAGTATAGAGAAGATAAAGAATAATCCTCACCAAAATGGTGGGGATATTTGATTATATTGAAAATAGTAATAGTTTGTCAAAACAATTCTTAACTATGTTACATAGTATGTAATAATAAGTTTAAAGGGGGAATTACTACGTCTTATTATTACTGTAAGTATTGTAAAGATTACAAAGAGAAAAATCATGTTTGTTTTAGAAAAAATAGTCAGTGTGATAGAAAGTATGTAAAAGTGAATTGTTGTGATGATAAGAAAGAAAAACTTGTTAGGGCATCAGCATTTAGAGCTGTTAATACAATGAATCAACCTGTTACTGAAAATACGCCAGTTAAAGTATTATTTCAAAATGAACAGTTTGATCTAGCAAATGAATATAACCCAGCAACGTCTATTTTTATTCCGAAGACGAAAGGGGTATATAGTGTATTAGGGAATATAACATTTTCTCCAAATGATTTTAATGTAAATTACAGAGCTAGAGTTGAGATTCGTGTGAATGGAAATCCAGCAATAGCAATAGATAATGATTTCTTTGGGACTGGGGTGTTTTTTAATAATGATGTTTCAGTAACCTCTATTCTTCAATTAGAAGCAGGAGATTCAGTTGAAGTTTTTGCTGAGAGTAGTGTTGCTGGAGTAATTGTTCAAAATGTGAATGGTTTGAATACGGTTCATTTTGAAGCGGCAAGATTTCCATCTCCAATTAAATAATGAAGAGAATAAAATACTTTTCAGTAGGTTTAGTGAATCCCCTTTACCAAATGGTAGGGGATTATTATTGTTTTTCTAAAATATATAAGTAAACAGGTTAAATGTAGTTTATTTCAGGAGCATTTCGGATGATAGGAAGTAAGGGTGAGAGAGCTATCTTATTTTGAGTATTAAATTTTTTACAGATAATAAAAGAGTATAACGAAATTAGTAACATGATGATTACATTTACTAGTTATTTTACGTGTTTTCTTTACTATATAGAAATTACATATTTAACGTAGGGTTGTGTAGGTACTGTTATTGTATGGAAAGGAAAAATAGTAAGGAAATTACAATATATAAAAATAAAATAAATCCTAAGATGAGTAGTATTGGATGCAACTTGAACATGTTTGACCTCCTTGAGTATATAAAGATTTTAATACATCTATAGTCAATTTAGAAGGGAAATATATTAGATAAATATAAAGTTTGAATGAATACACTAATGTAACAGGGGAGTATATATAATAAATAATGAAGTATTATTGAGTTCACATTGATTAAAATGTTTGTAAGTAAGCAGGAGGGGATTACTTTTGAAATATAAAAATAAACAGGCTTATATGCACAAGATGAGGGATAAATAAAAAAAGAGCATACATAAACAGTACGCTCTAAAGAAAGATAGGTTTTATGAGTGGATAATCTCCATACGATAATATATGTTCAGTTAATAAAAACGTGTGAGAAATCAATAGATTATCAATGGAATATCATGAAATGAGTAATTGTGGTCTTTACCGAAGTTGTTTAGCTAACTAAATAGTTAGGATTATGAATAGTACAGTTTAACAACCAGATAGTGATTGTACTTCCGTTTTGTATTTCTTATAGTCTGGATATTGCGTAATAGTTTGACACTTAGGTGTGGAAAGTTGATTAATTATAGAAACATTTGTAATTACCTCGTTACAAGGGCCGAAAAATGTAATTTTTAGTTTTGAATTTGGTGGAACTTTGACCACGATAGGTTTTTTTTCCATGAAATCAGCTCCTAAGACGCAGTATTGTATACTGCGTTTTTGTTTAGTTTGTAAAGGCGTATGAATATATAATATGAAATTTTTAATTGAGTTGATAATGATATGGAGTTTTATGGTGTGATTAGATTATGAAAAATTAGTAGAAATGCAATTAAAAGATTGTATATTTTTAAAAAAATATAGATACTCTCTTATTTATATTATAGATAGCTAGTTAGGCATAAGGAGCTTTCGCCAAAACTAGCTTTGAATATAATAATAAAAAGGAGATGAATTGTATTGGGGTATATTATCGATATTTCAAAATGGAATGGAACGATTAATTGGGATACTGCGGCATCTCAGCTAGATTTAGTTATCGCTAGAGTTCAAGATGGTTCGAATACAGTAGATTATATGTATCAACATTATGTGAATGAAATGAAGAAACATAGTATCCCATTTGGTAATTATGCATTTTGTCGCTTTATATCTATTGCTGATGCAAGGAAAGAGGCACAAGATTTTTGGAATCGTGGTGATAAATCTGCTAAGTTTTGGGTGGTGGACGTAGAAATTCAAACAATGATGGATATGCAAGGAGGGACACAAGCATATATAGACGAATTACGCCGTCTAGGTGCGAAAAAAATAGGGTTATATGTGGGGCATCATACGTATGTATCATTTGGAGCGCGTAATATTGAAGTAGACTTTCTATGGATTCCTCGTTATGGGGGGAATAAGCCAGCATATCCGTGTGATATTTGGCAATATACTGATTCGGGAAATGTTCCGGGTATTGGGAAATGTGATTTAAACCAATTAATAGGAAATAAGTCGCTTTCCTGGTTTATAGGTTTGGATCAAATAAATCAATCTATTCAATCCGGCAAAGAGGATAAACAGCAATCAAATGGAATAGGTATTGCAGTTTCAAAATATCCTGATGGATATGGTATAAACGTATATGAAAATCCTGTAAATCCCCAGTTTACAGGTATAATCACTTCAAAAATTCCATATGTAGTCTTACATGGTTATTGGGGAGGCGCAGATGAAGATATGATTTGCTTAGGCAATGATAAACAATGGGTATATGTAAAAAATTTTGATGTGAAATGGTTTTATGCCTCTTCAAAATATCCCGTTGGGTATGGAGTTAACTATTATGCAGAGCCTGAATGTATAAATAATAAAGGAAGTATAGATGGATCGAAACCTTTTCGTGTGTGGGGGAGAGTGAAAAATGCGATAGATATCGGGCAAAATAATTGGATACTTGAAGAACATGTAACTATTAATTTACTATAAATAATTGCATGTTTTTAAGAATACGTAAAGGGTCATATTACAGATACATAGTAAGATGACCTTTAATATTTGAACAAAAAGTACATGATACATAGTTTATTCAAATGAAATGAATTACATGTAGAAAACACATAGTTTACACAACAACACTGTATAGTTATTCTTATATAATAATAAAAGCGAGGTATTTTGAATTGAAAAAGAAAAAGTTATTTTTAGGAACAATTATTTCATGCGTAGTATTGGCATTATCTGCATGTGGTTCCTCAGGCAACGTAGTAACATCAAAAGTAGGAAATGTTACAGAGAAAGAGTTAAGCAAAGAGTTAAGACAAAAATATGGGGAAAGTACTTTATATCAAATGGTGTTAAGTAAGGCATTGCTAGATAAATATAAAGTTTCAGATGAAGAAGCAAAAAAACAAGTAGAAGAAGCAAAAGATAAAATGGGCGACAACTTCAAATCGACTCTAGAGCAAGTTGGATTGAAAAATGAAGATGAATTAAAAGAAAAAATGAAGCCAGAAATTGCATTTGAAAAAGCGATTAAAGCTACTGTCACAGAAAAAGATGTCAAAGATAACTATAAACCAGAACTGAAAGTAAGTCACATTTTAGTGAAAGATGAAAAGACTGCTAAAGAAGTGAAAGAGAAAGTAAATAAAGGTGAAGACTTTGCGGCTTTAACGAAGCAATACTCAGAGGACACTGGTTCAAAAGAACAAGGCGGAGAAATAACTGGTTTTGCTCCAGGGCAAACGGTGAAAGAATTTGAGGAAGCTGCATATAAATTAGATGCAGGACAAGTAAGTGATCCGGTAAAAACAACTTACGGTTACCATATTATTAAAGTGACAGATAAAAAAGAATTGAAGCCATTTAATGAAGTGAAAGATGATATTCGTAAAGATTTAGAACAGCAAAGACTACAGGACACGACAGGTAAATGGAAGCAACAAGTAGTCAATGATTTATTGAAAGATGCTGATATTAAGGTGAATGATAAAGAATTTAAAAATACATTTGAATTTCTAGAAAAGAAATAATGACTGTAATTAGAAAAGGGAACCTATATAGGTTCCCTTTTCTAGTTAGTGTGTGAGTTATAAATAGATAGTAAGACAATACAATATTACATATAAATATTAAGAATTACAATGGGAATTTATGTATTTTTAAAAAGTGAAATAATCATTACTTTATAGAATATTGATATTATAATGTTTTGTTTGATTAATTTTATTAAATATAAAGCAAATTTATTAACCTTATCCCACTATTTGTAGGCAGTATCATTTGCGTGGGCTAATTATTAGTCGGAATAAACAAAACTTGAATTGATTTAAGTTTTACTTTACAGATGTTGATAAACATAATTTGCAGAATAAAACATACAATAATATTGATGCTAAATGAAGGGGAAAGTAGAGCATTCTATTAAAATGGATGTTCTTTTTAGTATGGAATTTTCAGAGGAAGAATGAACATTGTTACATTGATTTTTGAATAGATAAATATATTACGTAGGAGGAGAACATGTGAAAGTAATCTTTCAAAGAGAAGGCGCAGGGAAAATTTTTGAATCGCATGATGAGGATGTAAGTAACTTATTAGCGATTTTAAAAGAAACGAAAGGGATTAAGATCGGGATGGTTGAGTATGAAGTATTAAAGTACGAATTAGAGTATTTTCGTAACCCTAAAAAAGCAGTAACAGAGAGGGAGTTACATATAATAGTACAACCAAAATATATTGAATAATTAGAAGTAATTATTTATAAGTCATATACAGTATGTACGAAAAGAGAGTGCTTAAACTACTCTCTTTTCATAGAAATTTTGTGAGTTCGTTCTGTATAATATATGCTTTCGTTTATAGATGGTTAATAAACTCGAAAATTAAAACTTTTTTGTTGATTTGTGAACGTCCTATTAAATAAGAAGTGAAAAGCTCATTTGATGAAGAAAAAATAAATGATTTAAATTATAAAAATATAAATAAATCTCTTCTCAAAAGAACGTAGGTTCGTGTATAATTAGAACGAATGTTCTTGTTGTGTGGATAGTATACGATTTAGAAAGAACGCGAAACATTATTTACGGACAGTTAATTTTCAATTTACTTTCCTCGCCTGTAACGCATATTGAGGTATGAGCTTTATTGTCTATTCATGTGGGATAAATATGAGTCAAGCAATTATGAAAGAATAATCGAAGAACAACATGTATGAAATCAAATGGATAAATGATCAAGGAGATTAAGAAATGAATATTGTAAAAGTGCAAAAAGAAGAAAGAGAATGGGTTCCATTTACAGTCATGTCGGAACAGTTGTTAAGTATGCGAAAGGTTGTTGGGGAAAAGTTTAAAGTACAAAAACCGTTTTTAACAAACGAAGCGAAAGAGAACATTTCAGATAAATTATTAACGTCGTTATTGTCTGAGAAAGAAATATTAGTGACATATTTTGAAGATGGATACATACTAACAAGCTATATGACAGTTGTACATATAAACCCGCTAAAGCGCATTGTAATATGTACTGACGCTTTTTATAAAACATACGTATTTAATACTGGGGATATTATTGAAATAACATAAAGGAAGCTGAAATTTAAGTTTTAGCTTTTTTATTTTTGTTAGATGAGGGATAGAAATAATGAAACGAAAAAGCAGCTAGCTTCAGACTAGCTGCTAAGCCCCAGGGAAAGGGAGAAAAAGATAGGGTACTCCAAAAATCAATAATAGCTGTGTAACAGCCTGATTATAGTATAGACAAATTCAAAATTTCTAAACCAGAACGATAAAAAATAGGATTAGGCTGTACCCACTTGGTTTTGATCTGCAAGGTCAGAATCAAACGTATTAGTCGCGCTCACGCCATTAAAAGTATTAACAACAAAACCGACGTTTGAAGCACCGGAACCATTATAAGCCTTCGTATTTTCTTTCGGAGAAACGTTGTAGAAATCACCTAAGTTAAATGATCCGTTACTGTTTTGTACAACTAAATTTCCTACAATTGATGGCATACATTTTCACCCGCTTTACAATCATTTGTTAACACTACTATATGTCCGTATAGTCCAAATGGTTCATGTAACAAAAATTGTGGAATAGTAAATCGTTTGAAGTGTATTTTAATCCTACAATAAAAGTATGTTAAAATTAATGTAAGGTTGAGTAATTAAAAATAACAATTGTATAATTAATATATACGAAATCAAAGGAGGCAAAATGTAATGAATAATGTTATAAAAAAAGTAGATTTAACAGATGCAAAATCAAGTAATCTTGTTGCACTTATTTATAGCAATGAAGTTATATTGGTTGAAGAAGCATTTTGTCCAAATGAAATAAAATTAAAGTTTAATGAAATTGCAATTTTATCTGCCATTAAAACAGCACATATAATGAAAGTATCCATTAGAAAAGAACTGGAAGCAATTTTTCATGACACTGGTGTTTTATTTGTGAAGCATAGTGTTGATTATGGTAACAGTCAATCTATTACTATGCATTTTGAGCAATTTAAAAAGTTGCAGCATGAGATTGAGAATTTAAAGAAAAGTATGTAATCAGACTAGATGAAGATTCTTTCATAGAGGTGAACTGTTCTATGTTGAAAAAATGGTTTGAAAATTTTTTGAATGAAAATCACTGTAAACATAAATATATTTTTATTAAGATGCAGGATAGTGAAGATTTTAAAAGTGGTAAGCTAGGTGTAGCTTATGTGTATCGGTGTAAGAAATGCGGGAAAGAGAAGCTGAAATTTAAAAACAATAACGAAATAAATAATGATTTTTTTGATACATAAAAAAGAGTAACCGTTATCGTTACTCTTTTTGCTTATATAAAAACTCCTTCTAAAGTATGAAATGAGTTGATACTTTAGTAATTAGCTGAATAAAAAAGAAGATAATAAAATATTGTAAAGGAGGAGAGAGGCTTGAAACGAAATAACAGTGGGAAAAGTGTAATTATTACAGGAGTGACGCAAGGGTTAGGTCGAGCAATGGTTGATCGATTTCATGAATTGGGATGGAATATATATGGGTGTGGACGTTCAAAAGATAAAATTGAAGAATTGAAAAAATATTACGGTAATACACATGATTTTCAAATAATTGATGTTTCAGATTCTCAGCAAGTAAGTGATTGGGCAAATTATATACTACATAGAAATAGAGCACCTGATTTGTTAATAAATAATGCATCGATTGTTAATAAAAATGCGCCACTCTGGAAAGTAACTGCTCAAGAATTCGAAAATGTAATGAATGTAAACGTAAACGGTGTAGTAAATGTAATTAGAGCATTTGTCCCAGCAATGATAGCTAGGAAAGAAGGAATGATTATTAATATGAGTTCTGGTTGGGGGAGAGAAGGAGAAGCTGAGCTTGCCCCATATTGTGCCTCAAAGTTTGCAATTGAAGGCATCACGAAATCTTTGGCACTGGAATTGCCTTATGGTATGGCTGTTGTTGCTTTAGATCCGGGCGGAAGTATTAGCACCCCGATGCTATATTCATGTGCACCACAGTATGTAAATGAATCACCCACACCTGAAATGTGGTCACATCATGCGATTCCATATATATTAAAGATAACAATAGATAAAAATGGAGCTTCATTGACATGTCCAGAATGTACGTAAATATATATTGAATTGTCATATTTTTAGTACTATACACTTTGTCTAAAAAAGTACCTTTAAGGTGCTTTTTTGTATGATTAGCACATTATAGAATGCACAAAATTACATATAGAAAATAGATATGAGTTAAAGGATAGCATTTATGTATTTCGAAAGTAGTAGAAAATTTTTAAATGGGTGATAAAAATGAATCCAAGCGGTTTAAAAGTAACAGGAGCATGGTTTCAAGTAGGGGGAAATTTTACAGCGGCAATTGGGACGACAAGAGGATTTATCGGAGAAGAGAAAGTTGAATCAGATCTTGTAATTGTAGGAAGCTCATTACAAGCCCTCGGATATATATTGCAAATTATAGCGAGTAATGAAACTAAAGATGAAGGTGAAAGAGAAAATCAAAATACGTGTTTGAAAAATAAAAGTGAAATGCTTGATAAAATGGGCATTGAGTTATTAGCATTAGGGAATATATCAAATGTAATAGGAACATATTTTAATATAAATAAACAATTGAAAGAGAATGATTATCTTATTATTGTCGGGAACAGTTTACAATCGATTGGTGCATTTTTAGGAGTGGAAGCGGCTTTGCTTGAGATGAAAGCAGTACAGAGAATTATAATATTAGGTAATTCTCTGCAAAGTTTAGGTGCTGGACTTCAAGCATATCAAGGTATTATTAATATATTAAATAACGAAATTGAAAAGGAGGACAGTGTGATTGATAAGAAAAATGAGAGAATAGTAGCACTCATTGGTGTTTGGATACAAGCGATAGGAACGGCTATTTCTGCGATTGGACTAACTTTAATAGAGAAAGAAGAAAGGTTAGATAAAATAATTATATGAAATTGTTTATATAAAGGAGATGTGTAAAATTTCAATTTTACATAAGTAGAAAAGTTGAAGTGGTAGGTTTTTTAGTATTAGAATAGAATATATAGCAGTAGAAAAGATAGTAGTGGTAAATATAGAAAGTATAAAAAATTGGTTTTATTTGCGTATGAAGTGAAGAGTGATTAAAAATACAAAGCAAGGAGTTTTCAAGAGATGATGTATTTGTTGGCAATTCTTCTTCCGCCTGTAGCTGTATTATTTTGTGGAAAACCATTTCAAGCAATAATTAACTTCATATTAACATTAATTTTTTGGGTTCCAGGCGTTATCCATGCGATATTAGTTGTACATGATAAAAAAGCAGATCGACGATTAAGAAAACAAATTCAAGCATATGATGAAATGAATAAGAGAAATAGAAGATAGTTGAGTCGTGAAATGAAAAAAGAAAGGGGGATTACCTCCTTTCTTTTTTCGTTTTGTTTAAGTTTAAATTTTAGTATAGCGGAAAGAATTTTTAATATAAGTATTGTGATAATTAGTTTTAGAGTGTGCGTTTAATAAACCGGTGTAAATGTTTTCTGGCACGTTGAAGAAATCATACATTCCATTCTTTAATTGAATACGTAAAATCATAGAAAATGGATTATAACCAACAGCAACTAAACTTTTTGAAATCACGGGAGATAGCTCCATTATTATGCAACTCCTCATTTTTCATTTTTAATAATTTCTTGTAGGTGTTGAGGTTGTAGTGTTGAAATCCTTATAAATAAAGAGGTATTATACTTATATGCAATATATTAAATGTTCGTTATACGTAATTATAAGGAAGTTCACACGAAGTACATATTGTTGTGCTATTTTTATTTCACCTTTGATTTATAAATAAGAAAATATTGACCATTTGAAAAAAAGGTATATTATTTATACGAGGTATTAAAAATTCACTTTTTACATTCTATGCTTAAAGGGGC
>Ga0102589_1003267_pt1 | contig 17193 bp, 14 predicted proteins | sample AraplaMF_Col_mLB_FD_76858 | JGI IMG/M metagenome (GOLD analysis project Ga0102589, IMG submission 76858) | Arabidopsis root microbial communities from the University of North Carolina, USA - plate scrape MF_Col_mLB | ecosystem: Host-associated > Plants > Roots > Endosphere | place: USA... | reverse complement strand
CTTTTATAAAAAGAGAAATTTATCGATAAAAGAAGTAAAAAGGCTGCAGGTAGGCAGCGAAATCGAAGAGCTTGGAGCTATATTAGGGGATAAAGCCAGCGAATTAGAAGAAACGATACGGCTGAATACATACATGCTTCAAAAAATAAAGGAAACCCAACAATTCTGTGAGGATATCAAACAACATCTCAACCAATATTCCATTAGGGAATTCCCCACTTGTGAAGTAATGGGGGAGATATCTGATTTCACTGCCTTTCAGGAGTATCCGGTTATTTTGGAGCATATGGACTCGATGAAGGACGATATTCTCAGTAAAATCATGAGGCAGTTTACGTTTGATGAAACTGGGTTTCTGGATACGAAGATGTACATTGTGGAGAAGCTTGGAGCAAAGCGAACAGAAGAAGGGTGCTATTTGGAGTTTCCCTTATGTATCTACACGATTGTGGAGGATGGCAGGTTCCAAAACGGGAGCGGGGATATTAAGCATCAGGTTTTTGAACATACGTTAGCATGGGGACAGGGACAGGGGCTAACACCCAAAGGGGTTGCTTTTGTGAATACTCGTCTGATCACGTATCTGGATAACATGGAGCGCGTATTTTTAGAAATTTATATTCCCGTCGAAGGATGATAGGGACTTCTGATCGATCTATTGACCTGGGTGTAACACCATAGTTTATATTTGGAAACCAATGGAGCATGTGCGCGCAAATTGTTCTATTGGTTTTTTGTTTTATAAACTAGTTACAGGCGGGGATTAATATGAAAGACATATTAAAAAGATATATTCTATGGACCTATGGCATATTCTATGTGTTTCTTTTTCTAATCGGGTTATCCATGTTGGTTATCAAATCTCAACCATTAGCAGAAGTGTTAAAAGTGCTGTCAGCTTGGACAGCTACCTTTGTGTTCATCGCGATGTTCCGTAAAATCAAGCCTCAAGAAAACCTGATGGATTTTATAAAGGGTCAATTTCGTGCAAGGATACGCCTATCAACGTTGCTGAGCGTTATTTTGCTCCAATTATTTGTTTTAATAGGGAGTCTCTCCGTAGTAACAGCAGTTTGGAATGTGCCCATACGCGAGCAATTAGCTGATTCATGGACAACACTGCTTCTCGTATTTGGCTATAATCTGATTCTGGGGCCACTAGGGGAGGAGTTGGGGTGGAGTGCATTTGTACTCGATGAATTGCAAAAAAAGTTCAGTCCGTTAACATCTGCGATGATCGTTGGAGTTACTTGGGGATTTTGGCATGCACCGTTATGGCTGATGACAGGCTATTCAGGAATGGAATTAGTGCTGTATATTGTCTGCTTCTTGGTCTCCATTATCTCTGTCTCGATCATGATAACGGTATTCTATAATTTGAATCATAATCTTATGATCCCTATTCTCATTCATCAGCTTTTCAATTATTTTATGGGGATTCAATTGGGGGAACCGTTGCGTATTATTGTCGTTACGGCCCCATTCTATTTGATCGTGGCTGTAGGTTTGGTTGTATTGAATGATAGAAAGTGCTTGTACAAATAGGTGTGGGACATACAAAAATCGCGAACAAGCTCGATCAGGTACGTGAGCCGGTTCGCGATAGGTTTATTCCTTTTTATTCGTGCATGTTTGTTCATCGATATTAGCTGGTTGTGACAAAGGCAATTCAAGTTGAACGGATTCCTTCAAATGCGTTGATCACCAATTGTTGCACATAGGGCTCGTCCAACGCTTCGCCTGTTACAAGCAAGCGATAGAAAATCGGGCCATAAATGAGATCAATGCATATACCAATGTCGAGATTTTGTTTCAATTCCCCGCGTTGAACCCCTTTTTCCAAAATACCCCTTGCCTCAAGTCGGCGGGGACGGAAAAATCGAGCTCGATAGGCCTCCGCCAACCCTGAATCAAACTGACCTTCGCCTAATAACTCCGTAATGATGATACCCTCCCGACTTGTCAAAAACCGGGTTAAATTCGTAGCGTGAATTTGAATATCTTGAAATGTCGAACCCGTATCAGGCACTGGCAATCTGGTCGTAGCGGCGTACAGGAAACCATCCATTACCACGGCAGCCTTGTTAGGCCACCATTTATAAATCGTGGCCTTGCTAACCTGGGCACGATCGGCAATTTTATCGACGGTTACGGCTTGAAAGCCATTTTCCAACAATAATTCGTAAGATGCGGAAAGGATAGACTTTTGTGATTCTACATTACGCGGCCGGCCTCTTTTTCCGGTCATCTAATCATCACCTTTCATCCATACATATCTTGTCCGAGATAAATAAACTATACGTTCAGTATACCAATTATGAATAAAAAATAAAATTGAAGGCTGCCTATTTACAAAACTATACGTTCAGTATATTATTTGGTTATCAAATTTCTAAACTATACGTTCAGTATCTAAAAGGAGGAGGAATCTAAATTGACTATTGCAAAAAATCAAACAGTCGAGAAACATATCTCGACATGGTTAATCATGCTTCTGGCTGCTGCATGCGGTATCATCGTAGCCAATCTGTACTATGCGCAACCCTTGGTTGGGGTAATTAGTTCTTCAATCGGGTTATCTGCCAACAGTACTGGCTTAATCGTGACGTTAACGCAGATTGGTTACGTAGTCGGGTTGCTATTTGTCGTACCTATGGGAGATATTGTTGAAAATAAAAGACTGATTGTCATATCTTTACTTCTAACAGCGGTTGCTCTTGCCATTACGGCATTGTCGAAGCAAGCTTTTCCGTTTTTAGCCGCTTCGTTTGTAATCGGTGTAGGATCAGTCGCTGCACAAGTGCTCGTACCTTTTGCGTCATACCTTGCACCCGAATCTTCACGCGGTCGTGTTGTAGGCAATGTCATGAGCGGATTGTTGCTTGGAATCATGCTCGCGCGCCCTGTGTCTAGCCTGGTAGCTGACTTCTTTGGCTGGCATGCCGTATTCACTTTGTCCGCTGCAGCTATTCTTATTTTGGCGATCGTGCTGTCGAAAGTGTTACCTACAAGAAAGCCTTCGTTAGACACTCCCTATACAGCACTGCTTGGTTCGATGTGGCATTTACTGCGCACAACCCCGATCTTACGCCGTCGGGCTGCATATCATGCATGTGTGTTTGCGACTTTTAGCTTATTCTGGACAACAGTTCCGTTGCTTCTATCCAGCCCGATCTTTGGTTTTTCTCAGAAAGAAATTGCATTATTCGCGCTTGTTGGAGTTGCGGGTGCAGTAGCTGCGCCTGTGGCAGGGCGTTTAGCCGACCGCGGCTGGACTAAACCCGCGACAGGGGTTGCACTTGTCACTGTCGTCATTTCGGTTCTGTTGCCGCTTCTGATTCAGGCGGGCTCACCTATCGGAGTAGCCGTACTCGTCATTTCAGCCATATTATTGGATGCCGGTGTATCCGCAAATCTGGTGCTTGGACAACGAGCGATCTTTTCGTTGAATCCAGAATTTCGTAGTCGTCTAAATGGGCTTTTCATGGCTATTTTCTTCTTTGGCGGTGCTATCGGCTCCGCAATTGGAGGGTGGATATACGCCACGGGAGGATGGAGTGCCGCGTTATGGATCGGAATGGCTTTCCCGATCGCTGCCATCCTTTATTTTGCTACAGAGAAGAAGTAGGGGCAATGACTCATAAAACATTAAAAAACCTCCCCGATCGCTGTTCAGGGAGGTTTTAGATTATGCAGTCATTATTGCAATGGAGTCATAACTAACGTTTTCAGTAGTTTTTCCGGATCCTCGTCTATACCATCGAAAATGGCAGCATAATGAACATTGTCCTGCTCCCATAAATAGAAAACTAAACTTAGTTTCTTTGTCTTGTCTTCGGATAAACCAGGTTCCTCGTAGACATGGTCGTTGTCGGCATAAGCTGTAATTTCCACATTGTTAACTGTCAGGTTGCGAATGAACGTGAGTTTATTCGTATCATAAAGTGGAACTTTGCTTTGGTAAAATTCGAGTCCGCTTTGCTTATCATAGACTGTAGTGCCCAATGGTCCATGTATTCTCGTCCACAGCCTGTCCGCAGCTGGTCTGAACGGGAAGCCTGTGTTCTGATCATTTGCCCTCATCAACATGGTATCGTTATAACGAAACTCAATGCCCTTGAAGCGAGCGGGCAGCTTCAGGTTGAAACCGAGAATGTCCTTTGCTGCATCCAAATCCTTCTCATCGTAAAGATGGAACGAGTTCCCCTCTCCGTCATAGCGAACATGCTGAACTTGCTGCGGGGACACAAAGGATTGAACCATTTTCGCCAACTCTTCTTGCGACATATGCTCGCTATAGTAATTGACCGCGTACCATACGCCATGATCATTCCAGTAGAAGCTTTTGCCCGTTTCCGGCCTATTTTTCATAGCCCGCTTATCTGTAAACAAAATGCCTCTGACATTGCCAATCTTAGCTGGCTCTTGTCTATATTCAGGGAGCTTTTCTGACAACCTGGAATAATGAGCTCCCGCTAAAAGGCCGTGCTCCAGCATATTTTCTCTGCCGGCGGCGGCCGCCACTACGTCCAGTTTGCGTTCATTTTTTGTACCAAACTTAGATACAAAAGAAATGGTTACAGTTTTCAGATAACGTTCTGGATCGTCAGGCATCATGGAACTTTCATTTATCACCACATGCTCAAGCTGATAGCTTTCAGGAACATAGTCGGGTACCTTGAAGTCAAATTTTTTATAGTCGAGCGCTCGATCCAGACTATGAAACCATAAGGGGGATTTATCCATTGAAGAAGGGGTTTCGATCTTGGTGCTTCCTCCTCCTTCTTGGGATTTAACGTCTGGCTTAGAGCTCTTCCCGGTATTCGACGCGTTGGTTAGCAAAACGGCACCCAAGGCAACAACGAAAAGAATTGCGACGGCTGAAAGCTTGTACGATCCTTTTTTGAACTTGGCGATCATGATGATTCTCCGTTTCGTTTCATGCTTCTTGTTTCCAAAATGCGATAGGTTAACCCCGTATGAGGTACCTTGGCGGGAAAATAAACGCGACAGCATGAGTAGGGTCTTGCTATAGGACGAGGCCTCGGGCTCATCCAGAGACTCAAGCACACTCGCGTCGCACGCCACCTCTTGGTCGGCCCGCATCTTTCTTACCGCGAGCCAGACCATGGGGTTGTACCAGTGCAGCCCAACGGACAGCATCCACAAAGCGTTGAACCATAAATCCTTGCGTTTGTAGTGAGTCAACTCGTGCAAAAGGATGTGCGACAACTGCCTTGAGTCGGCAATCGCGATGATATCCTCGGGCACATAAATTCTCGGCTTCCATAGGCCATAGAGACAAGGGCTGCGAAGAAAGTTTGTTTCATAGACGTGAATTTGTCTTTTCATATTCAGTTTTGTGCCGCACTCAGCAAGAGCGGTAAGTATCTTATCATCGTCAATTTTGTGGGAGTCTCTAACTCTTACTTTGAATAAGAATGCGCTAGACAGGTAATATCCGCATAATACTAGAAATCCTACAAGCCAAACCAACGAGCCGATCCTCAGCCAATTTAGCTTGTTTTTACTCCCCACATCGATTTGCTCTCCCGCATTGGTCTGTTCTTGAACAGCTGGCGTCACGTTCGTTGAGACAGTTTGCTCTGCAAGGCTTAGGTTAGATTCAGCAGGAGCTTGCTTCTCGTCACTACGAACAGAGGGAGCGTCCTTGCTGGAGCCGGATGCGAAAGAGTGCTCGGGCAGCATATTCCTTGGTTTTGAATTCATCCATTCAACCGGTGTGGCTTGCGGCATCAGATTAAACAAGCTGATCGCGCTCTGCGGAGCGATGGGAATAAGCAGTTTAATTAATACAAGAAACCACAGCATGTATGTAACTTTCGGGCTCAGGCGCTTGTGGAACAACTTCCGGATCAAGAATAGGAACAGTAGGATAACCGTCGATGCCAGTGACGCGGTTACGAAGAGCGAAAAAAGCGCATTCAGGTGCTTCATGACTTTTTCTTGCTCTCCAATATTTGTTGCAGCTCTTCAATATCCTTCTCGGAGAGCTGCTCTTCTTGAATGAATTTGGCACACAGCAATCCGACAGCCCCGTCATAAATCCGGTTCAGAAAAGAGCGGTTTTCCGTTTTTAGGTATTCATCATGCGATATCAGCGGATAGTACAGATAGTTCCTGCCGGACTTTTCAAATCGAATCGCGTTTTTCTTATGCAGCCGGTTCAGAAAGGTTTTGATCGTTTGATCGGACCATTGCATTTGCTGTGACAGCTTGGCAATGATATCGTTTGCGGACAAAGGCTCCTCCTGCCAAAGGAGCTTCATCACTTCGCTTTCTGCCTCTGTAATACGAGGGGATTCGTTCATTGTCTTCACCTTCTTGACTTTTTGTTTACACGTGTAAATGTTTGTCTAAAGTTTACAAGCGTAAACGTAATGCGTCAAGAATAATTTTACAATCTGCTCCATAAAAAATCCCCTTTAAGTTCACTCGTTTGCTCAAGACAACCTGAGTCCACGTTGAGTTTACTTAAAGGGGCTAATGCCTATATCTAAAGTTTGATTAATGCACTTAGTAATAGGACTTTTTAAAAAGTAAGGAAAAAGGACAGTGCTTAGCACCGTCCCATATTTTGATACTCATCTTATAGATACCCTCGCTGACTCAACAGCCTTAGATATTTCACATAGTACTCATTATCCAGAGAGCATTCCTCTCGAGGGATACCCAGCATAATCGTAAGGTCATCGACTAATGCCGTACATATTCCCTGTACCGTATAGCTGCTCATGTGCTCTCCATCGTCACTGATTAGAATGACACGGAGCAATTCCCCCGCCCCAATTCGACTCCAATCGGTCTGTGGCGAATCGGGGGATCGTTCATTTTTGTATTCTTCATGGAACATTATGTCCGTATCGTTGAATGCCTGATTCAAAATGTCTCGATCATCAATTTTATAGCATTTGAATATCCGATCATACTTTCCTTGTGGATCATTCTGCAAATCAGACAATGAAGCCTTAGGAATTTCTTTGGCACCGTACTTCTCTCCAAGCATTGTTTCAACTGCAAGATTCGTGTACTTATGAGGAAGCTGCTGCTCCAAGAATCGTTGATGAAGCTCCTGCATCTGATTACACCTCCATCTGACTAAAAGAACGAATGTCCACCTACACGGTTCCAAGTGTGGTAGTGGTAATAGTACCCAAACCCTAAACCTTCTTTTTCAATTTCAGGACCTATTGGTTCTTTTCCTCCACCTGCTTTTTTAGCTACAAGAGCGGCTTTGGACATAGATCGTGACCATACATCATTTCCAGTAACATTACTGTCTCCATTGAAAGAACCAAGTCTCGTAACTGCCACGCTCTCTGAAATAGCAGAACCAATCCATACGTCCTTCTGCATTATTTTAGCATAGTAATGATCATATTTTTGATTATTTCTAAGTTCAGCTGCAATAGAATCTGTTTTAGCAAAATCCATCCCATTTATTGCTACAACAGCCGTAACTAGAAGCAATGCTTCTATTAGCTTTGCTCCAACTACCTCTATAAGAGGAATCACCCAAATAAAGGAAGGTAAGTTTTCATCGGGATTATATGTAGCAATTTCCCTTGTTTTTTGGTCTTGTATTGTTATATGCGCCCCATTATCAGTAACGTCATTTAATCGGAGTGAATATTGATGTACATTCTCGTTATTTAGAAAATTGGCAGAAAAAAGATTTGGACTCGATTTAGTTGTTTCAAATGTGGTCATTGTAAGTTTTCTTGTTGCTTGGTCTTGGACCAAAACTCCTATTAAGCCATCAACTTCTACCTTCAGTCTAATTTCTTTTTCATTGTTCGCGAGAACTTCCACACCATTAAGCTTGTCAAGAACTTCCGCTTTAATAGACGAAGGAGTTACGAGACCTGAAAAAATTAATAAGAACGCCAAAAAAACAACCAAAACCTTACTGAAATTGTGTTTTAACAACATTGTTTTATCCTCCTAATTAAATTAATTGATATTGCGATTTTGAATCAAAACCTCCTTTTTTATTACTTAATAGTAAATATTATCCTATAAACCCCTTTTTGAACAGATTAATTTTACATAATTATGCATACCGATTTCTAAACAGACTTCATAAATAATGTCTACCTATAAAAAAATCCCCCTCAAATTCACTCGTTTGCTCAGGATGACCTAGCTTTGAGTTACTTGAAGGGGATAGCGAAATCTATGTTTCTATTTCATTGGCAGAAATACGCTCTGTAATCTCGGTAACATTTTGCAGACCGAAATCTAAGTCCCTTGCCATATACTTCTCGAAAAAGCTTGGGTCGATTCCCGTCATATGATGAAAGAAGGATACTTCAACCTTCCAATCGTGTTGGATCATGTGGCCAATACCCATAATCCCCTTCTTTGAAGCGAAATCAATGATTGTTTTGATTTTCATTGGTTTCTGGATCGGAATAGTATCATCGAGCGGCTCCATTTTTAAATAACCTTTTCGGTGCAATGACGCGTAGAAATTCCGATGTTCTTTGGCCTCAATGATTCCAAGGTTTGCGGCTCTATAGCCCAACACTTGAAAGGATGTTTTCCATTTCTTCTTTAAATCTACATAGCCATCTGGATTGGTAGGACGGGAGATATCCTTCATATCCAGTGTGAATTGTTCTTCTGGCAATAACAAAGCTCCGGCAAACATGTTCGCTTCATTCTCAATATTTTTGTGCTCTTTTCGATCTAAGTTAGCGAACTCAAGCTGGTAATGAAGTAGCAAATGCCCGAGTTCATGCGCGAGATCAAAGTTTCGTCTTGCCGCTGAGCGCTTCATATTGCCTAATATGATATAAGGGCGGTCATTTCGGGTCCATAGGCTGTAGGCATCGACCTCTTCGCCAATGGCCTTCTCAAACACGAAAATGCCGCTTTTCTCGATCAGAAACATAAGATCATCATTGTTGGACTTCGTTAACTCGAGCCTTTTCCGCGCTAAATGTGCGACATAATTGATTTGGGAAGTTCTATCGTCATCTGTATGCTTTACATACTCCATCACTTCGTCCCGAAGGTTGATGATTTTGAGGGTCGGATGGCTTACATTAGCCGTTATATAGTTTACAAAAGAATCTAAATACTCGAGATGCATGGCTTCCGCCTGTGTCTTAGAAATGACATTCAACACCTTGGAACGGTACGCAATATTCATGACGTCGACATTCGCAGGTGACCTATATTTTGCAAGCATGTCTTTCGCATAAAAGTATTTGCTTTTTACGTTAAAGATTCGTTTCAATTCATTCACGATCTGCATTTTCGGTGTCGTATACGCGTTCTCGCACTGCCAGACTGCTTGTTCGGTAACCCCTAACATGTCGGAGAGCTGTTTGCGCGAATATCCGTGCATGATCCGTAAATTGGCTAGATTATCGCCAATGAACATGCCTGTCCCTCCTAACATCCAAATCAATGTTATATTTACAGTTATATTTTAACAGGAATAGGATACGGGGGGGGATATTACTTTTGTCTATGAAAAACAAAAACCCCTCCACCATTTCGGCGGAGAGGGTCGGTTCAATAAGATGCTGTTGTATTAATTCGTATAGTTATCGAAATAACCTTGGATAAAGATAATCGGTGTACCTTTATCTCCGCTGCCGGAGGTCAAATCGGACAAAGAACCGATCAGATCCGTCAATCTGCGAGGAGTTGTGCCTTGCGCTTCCATCGCACCGACGAGATCAGCATCTTTGTTGCTAATATATTGAGAGATCGCTTGCTTCAATTCTTCGCCTTTTAGATGAGCGAAGTTATTATCAGCAAGGTATTTCAGCTTCACTTCGTTCGGAGTACCGTTAAGCCCTGCTGTGTAGGCTGGCGATACAACGGGATCAGCAAGCTCCCAGATCTTGCCCACAGGATCCTTGAACGCTCCATCCCCGTAAATCATGACTTCAACCTGCTTGCCCGTCTTTTCCTTGATTGCGCGCTGGATATTGTCCACGATCGGCTGGGAATTGCGCGGGAACAGCTTTACGCTGTTCTCTGTCGATTTGTTGGAGCCTAACAGGCCATATGATTCATTGCATCCGCTGCCGTCAATCGATGCAGTCATGATGTCGTCGAGACCATATACGTTTTCCCCGCCATTCGCCTTCAAAATTCGCTTCGTTCTGAAGCGAGTATGAATATCGCAAGTCAGCACGTTTTTCGTGTACTCCAAGATTGTCTTTGGATGGTTGGAGAAAATAACTTCGCATTCCACGCCGTACTCTTCGATCAACGATTTATAGTAATCGATATAATCGACGCCAGTAAAGGTATGCTTGTTATAGCCGAACAGATCACGAAATTGCTGCTCTGTCAGTACATCCGTCCAAGGATTGATCCCTTTTTCATCGAGCAGGTCGAGATCCACCAAGTGGTTGCCTACTTCATCCGATGGATAGCTGAGCATAAGAACAATTTTTTTAGCTCCCTTCGCAATACCGCGAAGGCAGATCGCGAAGCGATTGCGGCTCAAGATTGGGAAAATGACTCCAACCGTCGCATCTCCGAATTTAGCACGTACATCCTGCGCAATGTGATCGATTGTCGCATAGTTGCCTTGCGCACGAGCAACGATGGATTCCGTAACCGTAACGATATCTCTATCTTGAATGTGGAAGCCTTCCGCTTCGGATGCTTTCAACACACTATCTACTACAATATCCTCGATGCTGTCACCTTGATTGATGATGGGGCAACGAAGGCCTCTTACTACAGTTCCAACGACTCTTTCCAATATAATCGCTCCTTAGATCGCTTATAGTGAATACATGACATGGCGTTCCTATTTGTACTATACACCCGTCTAATGGTATAAGTGAAATTAATATATCGAATATTAGGTATAAGGGGTGCTTATGTAGTGAGTAAGTTAGATTTATATAAGGTATTTTGTACGGTTGCGAAACGTGAAAGCTTCTCTAGAGCGGCACAGGATATGTATATGACGCAGCCAGCTGTCAGCCAAGCAATCATGCAGCTGGAACGGGAGTTGGATACTCGTCTATTCACGCGGACATCGAAGGGTGTATTTTTGACGAACGAAGGCCGGCTCCTATTCGAATATGCGAATTCGGCGATGAATCTAATTCACGTCGGCGAGGAAAAAATGCTGGAGTTAAAAAATTTAACGACAGGCGAGTTAAAAATAGGGGTTGGCGATACGATTTCGAGATACTTTTTGCTTCCCTATTTGGAGGAATTCCATAATCGGTATCCCAATATTAAGTTCAAGATTATTAACGGTACCACCCTTGAAATATGTGCGCTGATCAAGTCAGGCGGGGTGGATATTGGCATATGCAATTTTCCGCTGGAGGATCCTGCATTGGAGCTAAGACCGTGTGCGGACATTCAAGATATTTTTGTATACGGGGAAAAGTTCAAGCATCTGTTAACTGGCCCAATCAGTCTAGATACAATCGCCAAGCTGCCGCTCATTTTCCTTGAGTCAAAGTCTAATTCCAGAAAGTATGTTGAGGATTATATCTTGTCAAAAGGCATACAGATTTCGCCGGACTTTGAGCTGGGCTCACACCATTTGCTATTAGAGTTCGCCAAAATTAATTTAGGTGTCGCCTGTGTGACGAGGGAATTCTCGCAAGAGTATTTGGACAAGGGGATTTTACAGGAGGTTCAATTGGTGGAGGAAATCCCGAAGAGAAGCATTGGCATATGTTTTTTGAAAAGCGTATCCTTGTCTCCAGCGTCAACGAAGTTCGTTGAGATTATCGAAAGCAAAAGGCTTTGATTATATGCGTCTATATGCGGCGAAATTGTTACAAAACTCCAAAATGAAGCTGCAATAAGAGAGTAGATGAATGGAGGAGAGGCCTGTCCTATGGTAGACTGGTGTTATTAATATTTACCAATTACTAATGAGGCGAGGGGATAAGATGGGGTTTCTTAAGAAGGTATTCGGCGGCAAGAATAATGGGGAGAAAGCGAATGACGGCACTACCATTTACACATATGGCGAAAGTGCCAATGATGGTTATGAGCCGCCTGCACCAATGGAATACATGGAAGAAATCGTTGCCCATTTCGAAAAGGTATTTCCGGGGAGGAACAGTGGTGTCTTTCATGAGCTTATATCCGATATTGTACATATTGATGTTAATGTAATGGAGCCTACGGAAGAAGAACCGTTCTGGGTACTGTACACGACCGGCATGAGTGATTTGCCGATGACGATTCCAGATGAGATACGAGCGGAAATGGATGGAAATTACGATCGGGCGGAAGTGATGATGTTCCTTCCGGCTTCGTGGGAGCTAACCGAAAATGCCTTTAAGGATGACAACAATTACTGGCCGATCCGACTTATGAAGCAGATGGCTCGTTTTCCACATGAGTATAACACGTGGCTGGGATATGGACATACGATACCAAATTTCCAAGACTATGAACCTTATGCCGATGGGACAGGCTTAAATGGGGTTGTATTTTATCAATTAACAGAGGAAGTCAGCGTCATTCCGACCAAGGATGGCAATCAAGTTCATACATATTTCCTGATCCCTCTGTACAAAGAGGAAATGGATTATAAGTTGGAGCACGGTATGGATGCATTAATAGACAAATTATCAGAGTTGGAAGATGATTTGTTTGAGTTAAATCCGAAACGAATCAATACGTGCAAGTCGTAATAAATAATTCTAGTTCTTGTCTAGAATCTAAAACGCCAGCTCTTTCACATCATTGAGAGAGCTGGCGACTTTTTTAGGTTAAGTACCTTCAATTTTGTATGAGCAAATCGCGGCAGTCGTAATACTTTCACCCTGTTCGCGTGGTGTGAAGTATGTGAAGATGGATGCATCAGAGGTTGAGGCCACTCGGCTTTGAGCTTTTGACCTTCAGGCTATTGCGATCCTTCCTTCTAACTCATTGGCGAATTAGGGTCGCAGCTTTCCTGAAGATGTTACTTAGGAAAGGGGGCATCCAGGCTATCATATTCCTTCCTTCTATTGAATCTTCCATTGAAATTAGGGATATGGCTTTCCTGGAGTCTTTTTATGATGATGAATACCATCTATCTGCGAAGAGCAAATAAGTTGATTGTGAACCAAGGGCAAGGAGAACATCGAATCTCTAAATCCCATTTGGCTACGGCGTTGAAGAACATAGAGCAGCTTGGGTATACGTTCTCCAAGCCATTAATAAATGTTGTCCGTACCTTGTCCAGGGATCAGTTCACTGTATTCTATCAGGAACTGGTCACGGATCTTAAGGTAATGGTAGGTGCCCATGTGGCATACACACCGATGTATCCGGATTTCCCGGAGCAGGTGATGCAGGAAGATGATGTAGAGCTGTACCTGAATGCGATTTATCATTATGTGACCTTGGATGTGCCACGCTACGAGGCAGCAGATCGACCGCCTCTGCTGGATCAGATCGACCTGAAGGTTATTGACCTGGGCAGCAGAGCAGAATTCCATTGGATGATACGCCAGCTTATTCAGGCTAAGGGGTCAATTTCCGAGACAGATCAGAACGATATCGACGTTGCTATCGAAGATGCGGACGCAGATGAATTAGGGGATATTCTTCCTGACGAGATTCCATTCAAGGAGAACGTCGGCTTCGTGGCCGGCTCCTTATTGAAGCATGACAAGGCGAACCTGAATGTGATCCGCCCGTACTTCAAGACGGCTACCGATGTCCTGCGTCTTGCTGTCGCTTGGTCATCTGGCGACGTTAGTCTTGCTGAGCCTACGCGATTCCGCAAGTTCAAGCGGCCGGAGAGACGGCTGCTGCTTGGTCTGCTGGAACAATGCGGAGCGATTACCGAGGATATGCTGAGATATAAGCAGCGCTGGATTCGGTTAGGCGAGATCTTGCATCCATCGGAATATAAACAGCAATTTGGACGAAGTAAGGAAGCCTTTGATATATTGCGCAATAACAAGCCCTTCACGACTTATAACGGCAGTGTGGAGCTTGCCTTCCAATATCAGAATGTGTGGACGCTGATTGATCTGTTGACGAAGCGCCCAGGCGAGTTCGCCAGAAGACTCGATCACTTGCTGCGCATCGCGGAACAAGCGGAGTACGTGGTATTGGCATTCGGCGAAATCGCGAATCAGGTGTCGACCCCTGTACTCATGCAAGTGAAGTCCCATTTTACCCATCGTAACGAGCCCAAGGAGCTTCGTACCTTCTTCCCGAAAGGGAATGTCGCCAAGGCTGTAGCGATTCCCAATACGCTTCCAGAGCTCGATATAGCGGTATGCCAAGATATTGTGCAGCTGTGCGAACAGACGCTTATGGAGCGGTTCTCGGCGCTTCCATCGCTCGGAAAGGTGTATGTCGATGAACGTATGAAGCGGTATAATGTTCCGTTCTCCCAGCGATCGGCGAGCAAGGCGCTGCACACGATCGTTCGGGGAAGCCGCGTGCCGATGGAGGAAGGGGACACGGTTCGCTTCTTCACCTGGTGGAAGGAAGGTACGGTAAACGGCATTCCTACCGGCCGTGTGGATATCGATCTGTCCGCTGTCATGTACGATCACAATTGGCAGTATGTTGAGCATATCTCATACACGAATTTGCGATCCTCGAAGTACCAAGCTGTGCACAGCGGTGACATCGTGGCCGCTCCAAAAGGAGCATGTGAATTTATTGATCTGCACATTCCATCCATTGTAGAATATGGCGGTCGTTATATTGTCGCATCGCTTCATTCCTTTACGATGCAGCCGTATTGCGAATTGCCGGAGTGCTTCGCAGGCTGGATGATGCGCAAGAAGCCGGGTTCCGGCGAGATATTCGAACCTGCGACGGTCGCCAATAAGATCGATGTAACGGCTGATACGAGGATTGCAATTCCTGTTATTTTGGATTTGGTAGAGCGAACTATAATTTGGACCGATCTCTCACTGACAAGGCATCCGGACTTCTGCAACAATGTAGAAGGAAATCAAAAAGGGATGGTCTTGATCGGCAAGGCGATGACTACTCTGCAAAAGCCGAATCTGTACGATCTGTTCATGCTTCATGCTCAAGCAAGAGGGGAAGTTGTTGCAACGGCAGATCAAGCAAGTTCGATCTTCTCGGTAGACGAAGGAGTTACTCCATTCGATATCGAGCAGATTATGGCGGAATACCTTGTATGAGTGCACATGCTTAGGCTCTAAAGATGGCGGCAGGTCAAGATCCGGTTATCCGGTCTTGGCTTGCCGCCCTTTTTTTAAGAGTGAACTGACTTCGCCGGCCCCTTATCTTTCACGAATTTTTGAAATAGAAACCGAACGATAGGCCCTATAATAAGAAGTTGGAGCGGGAATGCGAAAATAAAGTTTTGTAACACGAGTGAATAGTAATTTTCAAACAAAGTCCCTTTCATCAATGGATTCGACAAATACGCCGTTCCCAATCCATACAGAGACATACAGAGAACCATCCCGCATACCATAAAGAAAGCCACAGATACAATCACGAACAACTTCTTGGACTTGTCATAGGGTAAGGAGAAAGCAATCTTCTTCGCTATGGGCTCCACAATAAAAGATTCTAGTATGAAAGCAATGGAGAAGGTCAGAATGAGTTGAACCAGTATGTTTTTCCAAGACAGTGTTTCGAGCAGGCCGTGCATGTATAGGTTATAAAACGTCATGAATACGACCATCCCGGAGCACATCATTAGGCCGAAATAGAGCTGCTCTTTTTTTGTTGTCGGCATTTGATCATCCTTTCTTTTTAGACTTCGTCATTATAGAGAAAGCAAACACCATCATATAAGTGAACAATTTGTGAATTTTTTGATCTACCGAAGAAAATTTCTTGGAAACGCACGAGGAAGCCCACTATATGCTGAACACAGCTTATGTGGGCTTCTGTATGTTCTTATTTGGTTTCACAGCATAATTCGAGTTTCCCCATTCGATTCTTCGTACGTTCGCTTAAAAGGAAGGAATAGGACGCTGTAACGAAAGCAATAAGCACCATTACACTGCTGATCCAACCGAAGTGGAAAATCGGCACTCGTTCAACCAGCACGCCTCCTACGGCCGCGCCTAAGGAAATGCCAATGTTCAATACGGCTGTCTGATAGCTTAATATGATTTCGGAAGCGGACGATTGTAAGGAAATGAGATAGATTTGATTGGCTGTGGTTGTCGTCCAAGAAGAGAAACCCCATATCATGATTGTGACCATAGCCCCCCAAGTCGAACCAAACGCCACAGGCAAAGCAATCAGCGCCAGTACGTGCAGGATGAGGCTGGATCGAATCGTTACGGCTGTGCCCCATTTGTCAGATGCATAGCCGCCGAAGCGAGAGCCGATAAAGGCAAATATCCCTAAAACAAGGAGTGCCGTACTAATCATTTCAACGGAAAAATGCCCTATCTCCTGTAAAAGCGGAGAAATGTAAGTAAACGTAATCGTATACCCGATGATCCAAAATAATGTCGTTAATAAACCACTGAAGATTCGCTTATCTTTCATAATCAGCAGATGCTGTTTTAGCGAAATGGGTGTCTGCCCTGGAGCAGTCGGGATCATCCGTCCAAGCATGATAAAGAGAAGCACGGTGATTGCACCTATGATAAGGAATATGAAGTGCCAATCCATGTATGACGTTAGCAGCGTGCCAATGGGCATTCCGAACACAAGTGCAGCGCTAAAGCCTGTAGTCACTGTAGCAATAGCAGCACCTTGCTTGCCAGGCGAGGCAAGCTTAGCAGCGAACACGGTAGCGATGACGGTGAACAGACCGCCGCTAGTAGCCAGAAGAACGCGTGAAACCATAAGAATTTCAAATCGAGTGCTTAGAAACGCTGTAAGATTGCCAACCAAAAAGATAGCAAGGGAATATAACAATACTTTTTTGCGTTCAAATCGGATCGTCAATGCAACGAGGATCAATGATCCGATAACAAATGATAAAGAAAAAACAGTGACAAGCTGGCCTGCCATCCCAATGGACACGTTCATGTCCGCAGCTATCATATTCAAAATCCCCACCGTGATAAAATCCACGGTTCCGATAATAAAAGCGCCTAGCGCCAATAAATATATGCCTACACGATTCATCAACTTGGTCTCCTTTACTTTCAGGGCGCGCGCCAAGTATGAATATCGATTTCTTGCATCAGTATATATCCCGTGTTAGCATGAATCAAACGAATCCTATTCATATATGACATGAGGTTTTACTTATGACAATAC
>Ga0102589_1003263_pt1 | contig 17199 bp, 17 predicted proteins | sample AraplaMF_Col_mLB_FD_76858 | JGI IMG/M metagenome (GOLD analysis project Ga0102589, IMG submission 76858) | Arabidopsis root microbial communities from the University of North Carolina, USA - plate scrape MF_Col_mLB | ecosystem: Host-associated > Plants > Roots > Endosphere | place: USA... | reverse complement strand
CGTTTAAGTATCATTGACTTAGAGGCAGGACATCAGCCGCTAACTTATGAAAATGATCGATATGTAATTATTTTTAATGGTGAAATTTACAACTATGTAGAATTACGTGAAATGCTACTTGAAAAAGGTGCAACATTTGCAACGCAATCTGATACAGAAGTTATTATCGCATTGTATGCACACATGAAAGAGAAATGTGTAGATTACCTACGTGGTATGTTTGCATTTATGATTTGGGATCGTGAAGAAAAGAAACTTTTCGGTGCACGTGACCACTTCGGTATTAAGCCGCTATATATCGCGCAGCAAGGTGATACAACATTCTTTGCATCTGAAAAGAAAAGTATCATGCATGTTATGCAAGATAAAGGGGTAAATCCAACTTCTCTGCAACATTACTTTACGTATCAATATGGACCAGAACCAGAAACATTAACTGTTGATATTAATAAAATCGAACCTGGTCATTATTTCGTAAAAGAAATCGGTAAAGAGATGGAAATTCATCGCTACTGGAAACCATATTTCAATGCTTCAAGTGCGACAAAAGAGGAGCACATTCAAGCGATTCGCGATGTATTGTATGATTCTGTAAAAGTTCATATGCGTAGTGATGTACCAGTAGGTTCATTCTTATCTGGTGGTATCGATTCATCTATCATTGCGTCTATCGCAAGAGAAATGAATCCAAATCTTCTAACATTCTCTGTTGGTTTCGAACGCCGCGGCTTTAGTGAAGTTGATGTAGCAAAAGAAACGGCAGAAAAGTTAGGCGTTACAAACCATAGTGTCTTCATTACAGCGAAAGAATTCATGAACGAATTCCCAAAAATTATTTGGCATATGGATGATCCTTTAGCTGATCCAGCTGCTGTACCGTTGTACTTTGTGGCAAAAGAAGCGCGTAAGCATGTAACAGTAGTTCTTTCTGGTGAAGGTGCGGACGAGCTATTTGGCGGATATAATATTTATCGTGAACCAAACTCGTTAAAAATGTTCTCTTATATTCCTACTCCAGGAAAAAGTGTCTTAAAAGCATTAAGTGGAGCATTAAAAGAAGGATTTAAAGGGAAAAGCTTCTTGGAACGTGGATGTACACCAATTGAAGAACGCTACTATGGTAATGCGAAAATCTTCCGTGAAGAAGAAAAAGCTGAGTTAATGAAGTATTACAATGAAAGTGTTAACTATATGGATATCACGAAGCCATTGTATAATGAAATTAAAGATTATGATGATGTAAGCAAAATGCAATACATCGATATGTTCACATGGCTACGCGGCGACATTTTATTAAAAGCTGATAAAATGACGATGGCAAATTCATTAGAACTTCGTGTGCCATTCTTAGATAAAGAAGTGTTTGACGTTGCGTCTAAAATTCCAACAGAATTAAAAATCGCAAATGGAACAACAAAAGCAATTTTACGTGAAGCAGTGCGCGGAATCGTTCCAGATCACGTGTTAGATCGTAAAAAGCTTGGATTCCCTGTACCAATTCGTCATTGGTTAAAAGATGAAATGCATGACTGGGCTGTTAATATTATTAAAGAAAGCAAAACAGAGCATTTAATCGACAAACAGTATGTATTAAACTTACTGGAAGCACATTGTGCAGATAAAGGCGATTATAGCCGTAAAATTTGGACAGTACTTGCATTTATGGTATGGCACCAAATTTATGTTGAGCATAAATATGATACAAATGAGTTTCATGAAGAAACAAAGCGTGCGTATAGCTTAGTATAAAGTGAAACTGGCATCCGCCACTGATTATTATCCCACCAATAGTGGGATAAATAAGAAAACCTTAAGATTGCATACGATCTTAAGGTTTTTTTCATAAATACGTATTGTAGTTGATACAATAATAATAAAAGGATGGACAAAATATGATTACGTTTGAAAAAGTGAATACAGAAACAAAAAAAGTTGTTGAAGAAATGTTTGCTTCTAATGGTTTGAATATAAAGGAAGTTCAATATTGTATAAAAATTGATGATACATATATTGGTGTAATTGATTATACCGTTCAAGGTGAGCGTGCTATATTATCTAATTTAATAATTCATTTTGATTATCAAGGTTACGGATATGGAACGAACACTTATTTTACATTTGAAGAAATGATGAAGAGTAGAGATATGAAAGATATCAAGGTGTTACAAGGGGATCTAACTAAACAAGCTAAATCTTTTATAGAGGGACTCGGCTTTATATGGAACGGTGAAATGTACATAAAACGCTTCTAAAAGGAAAGAAGTTAACTAAGGAAAGAAATGAATATAAGGCAGGTGGATGTATGACGATGACGTCTGGTTTTTTACTAATAGGGAGTTGTTTTATAGGAGCAGAACTATGCCAAATTTTCATCCGGAAAATGATGCGTAAAAAGCGTAAACCGTATGAATGGCAATACATTCCGGTATTTTTTATTCTGTTTTTTACTTTGTATGTATTACAAAATGCAATCCACTTTCCACCAATGTTGAACATTTTTTTGAAGTTTGGCTTAATATATAGTGGCAGTGGAATGGCTATTCTATTTTGTTTGTTTTGTATACGGCATGTTCATTATCAGTCGTACATATTTATTTTAAATTGGCTCAATCGAGATGATGGAAATCGCCTTACATAAGGTGGTTTTTTTGTTTGTTTTGTAACCAAATTTTTATGTTGTACATAAAATAGGACGAGCATAAATATAAGCTCTATTAAATATAGAAAGGAAATGGTATATGAAGCTAGTTATAGATGCAGGTCATGGCGGATACGATTCCGGTGCTGTTGGAAACGGTTTGGTTGAAAAAAATCTAACACTTCAAATTGCTAAGCGTGTTCGAGATATTTTACTTGCAAATTATGCAATTAATATTAAGATGACGCGCGATAGTGATGTCTTTATCTCATTATCAGAACGTGCAAATATTGCTAATTCTTTCGGAGCAGATTTTTTCATCTCATTTCATATTAATAGTGGCGGTGGAACAGGTTTTGAAAGTTATATTTATAATGGACTATCAGATAGCAGTTCTGCAGCAGCCAAGCAACAAAAGATGCATGTGGCAGTTAATCCTGTTTTAACGAAATACGGTTTGCGTGATCGTGGTGCAAAAAAGGCAAATTATGCAGTACTAAGGGAAACAGCTATGGATGCTTTATTAACAGAAACAGCTTTTATTGATACAACATTTGATGCAAATTTATTAAAAAATCCGCAGTTTATAGAAGATTTATGCCAAGCATATGCAAGAGGAATTGCTGTAATCTTAGGATTAACGGCAAATCCAAACCCACCAAATCCAGAACCGCCAAGTCCAGCTCCTCAAACAAAAGGTGTAGCATATATTCGAGGAAAGAACGTGAATTTAAGAAGCGGCCCATCAACATCATCCTCAGTGATTCGTCAGTTAAATTCTCCAGAATCGTATGTAGTTTATCAGGAAAGTAACGGTTGGCTAGATTTAGGGGCAGGCCAATGGATATATAATGATCCATCGTATATTGATTATGTGAAATACGGAAATAGTGATGGAAGTCCGATTGGAGTGGCGAATATTCGAGGGACGAATGTGAATTTAAGAAGCGGTCCATCAACATCGTCTTCAGTGATTCGTCAGTTAAATTCTCCAGAATCCTATTTAGTATACGCAAACCAAAACAGTTGGCTAAACCTAGGAGGAAATCAGTGGATATATAATGATCCATCTTATATCAAATATGATCAATATTAAAATATAAAAGATTAATAATGGAATTGAATGACACCCTGCCTTGAATGTCTTGCAAACAGAAGAACTTAGAGGGAGGGCTTTTTGTGAGGAAATAATATATTAAAATTATAAACATGCTAATTGGACTTATCATTGTAATAGCTATGCAATTCGTGTCGAAAAGGGCAAGTCAAAACATGTGTTATGCATTGATTGAAGTGACAATTACTTTTGTATGCCTGTTCATTTTCCATGTTTATCGGTAGGATGAAATTGTATACATGTTGGAATAGTTGAGAGAACATATTTTAGAAAAATTTTAAAAATATATTGACAACTTTTAGTCAATACATTAATCTTTAAAATGTTAATGATAATCAATTTCATCCAGGAGGACATATGACCCGAACTAAAAATATCTTTATTCTCTGCATTGTAATGTTAACGGTTATGATTGCAGGATGTGGAAAAGAAGAGAAGAAAGAAACGAATACAGCAGCAGAAGGAAAAGAATCGTATGTAATTAAGCATGCGATGGGGGAAACAACGATTAAAGGAATACCTAAAAGAGTCGTTGTCCTAACAAATGAAGGTGCCGAGGCACTTTTAGCGGTAGGAGTTACACCGGTTGGTTCTACAAAACCAAGAGCTGGTGAAGAATGGTATCCGCATTTAGCAAAAGAATTGAAAGATACAAAAGTTGTAGGAACTGAGCGTGACGTTAATTTAGAGGCGATTATGGAATTAAAGCCTGATTTAATTATTGGGAATAAGATGCGTCATGAAAAAGTATATGAACAATTAAAAGAGATTGCACCTACTGTTTATGCTGAAACACTACGCGGGGATTGGAAAGAAAACTTTACGTTATACACAAAAGCCGTAAATAAAGAAAAAGAAGGTCAAAAAGCGCTGGATGATTATAAGAAGCGTATTGAAGCGATAAAAGAGAAACTAGGAGATAAAATAGTATCTAAAGTTTCTATCATTCGTTTCGTTCCAGGTGATGTTCGTATTTATCAAAAGAATTCATTCTCTGGTGTTGTTTTGCAAGATATCGGATTTAAGAGGCCACCACTTCAAGATAAGGATGATTTTGCGATAAAAGGTGTTACAAAAGAGCAAATTCCAAATATGGATGGAGACTATTTATTCTATTTCACATCTGATAAAGATGCTAATAAAAATAATGAAGGAAATACGATAGCGAAAGAATGGACAGAAGACCCACTCTTTAAACAGCTACAAGCTTCCAAAAATAATAAAGTATTCGAAGTAGATGAAGTTATTTGGAATACAGCAGGCGGCATTAAAGCGGCAAATCTTATGTTGGATGATATTGAAAAATACTTTCTGAAATAAGTAAATAACCTATAAAAACACATCACTATTAAATTGTGATGTGTTTTTATATTCTTAAATAACTGAAAAATCATCACTATTAAGTGCAAATAAGTTGTAAAATGAAAATAATTATTAGGAAAGGAGTGGTAATATGGCAACAGGTGTTCATAAAGATTGGATTTTGTTTAATGGAAGAATTGTGAATATGAAGGAAGAACAGCCAATGGTTGCATTAGAAGAGCGAGGTTTACAATTTGGTGATGGTATATATGAAGTGTTTCGTTTATATAATGGGAAACCTCACCTACTAGATTTACACTTAGAAAGATTCTTTAAATCTATGAAGGAAATTCATCTTGTTCCACCTTTTACAAAAGAAGAATTAATTGAACAACTTCAGCAATTAATTGAGAAAAATCAATTTCAAGAAGATGGGAATGTGTATATTCAAATTTCAAGAGGCATGCAGCCACGAAATCATGTATATGAATCAAATCTAGAGCCAACTTGTTTTGCAAACATTGTTTCATTCCCGAGACCGCTATCTCTAATGGAAAAGGGAATAAAAGTAACAGTGGAAGAGGATATTCGCTGGAAGTTTTGCCATATCAAATCTTTAAATCTTCTTCCTAATATTATGATTAAGAATAAAATTAATGAAGAAGGGTATCAAGAAGCGATATTAGTTCGAGATGGAATTGTAACAGAAGGATGCCATTCGAATTTCTTTATTATAAAAAATAATAAAGTGATTACGCACCCAGCGGATCAACTTATTTTACATGGAATTACTCGTCATCATGTCATTTCATTAGCAACAGCTCTACATATTGAAGTAGAAGAGCGAGGGTTTTCATTACAAGAAGTATACGAGGCAGATGAATGCTTCTTTACAGCAACACCCCTTGAAATACTCCCTGTCATTCAAATTGGAGACGAATCATTTGGTAATGGTGAACGGGGACCTGTTACAAGGAAGTTACAAGAAGCTTATGAAGAAAGCATCGCTACCTTTAAAGTAATAAATTGAATGCGCAAGGAAAATGAAGCTGGTATTCCTCCAGCTTTTTTTCGTGATATAATTATAAGCATAGGACAATTTTTGAAAATGCTATAAAAGGGGATTTTATGTATATGAATTATGAAGCATTTAAAGAAGTAATTCACGGACGACGCAGTGTTCGGAAGTTTACAGAACAAGAAGTATCTATTGGTGACATAGAGGAAATTATTGATTGTGCTCGTTATGCTCCAAGCGATACGAACTCACAAACGTGGGAATTTATTGTTATTATGAATCGGGATAAAATTAAAGAAATTGAGCAAATGACATGGGATGCTTTACATAAATTGGCTGAAAAAGCAACGGAAAAAGGAGAAGAAAAAGCAGGCAAATTACTTACGCGTTCGTTTGGACCATATGCAACTGCTTTTTCTGATGCACCGGTTTTAATCGTATGTTTAGCTACACCATATGAGTCAAAGTTTCGTGAAAAGATATTTGATCCAATTGACTTCGTTCCAGATTCAGTATGGGAAGAAGAGGGGATTAAGAGTAGTTGTTTAGCTGCGCAAAATTTAATGTTAGCAGCATATGCAAGAGGTCTTGGGACCTGCCCGATGACAGGGCCGGTGTTATTAGCTCAAAATGAACTGCGACAATATTTACAGATTGAGCCTGAGAAACAAATTAATATGGTAATTTCGCTAGGGTATCCAAAAGATAAACCGAAGAAACTTGCTCGAAAAGAAGTAAAAGATATTACAAAGTTTATTTTGTAGGATGTTATGTAAAAAATTAGAAAAAGACATTGGATGTATCAATGTCTTTTTCTAATTTTTCTAGAGGAGAATATTTTTTAGTGATAATGGGCTAGAATGGAGAGTAAGAAGGAATTTCTAATTATTTCTTGAAAAAATTAATGATGTTAAAAAAGAAAGTATGGTACAGTAATGATGAACAGAATGTTTGTTCACGGAAGTTTAAAAAACTGAACTTAGAACAGATAATTATTTCTGTATAATAAATAAAGAATAAATTTACAGGGGGGATGAATTTTGAAGAAATTCATAATCACTGGATTGTCTGCTTTGTTACTGGTGGGGTGTGGTGTCCCGAATGGAAAAGAAGAAACCCAGCCAGTAAAAGAAGAACAAGTTGTAAATGCAAGTGATGAGAGTGTGACTCCTTTTCCAGAGGGAACAATGCCAATTGGTGAAGGGAAAGTAAAAGTAATCACGCCAGATGGTACTTCTGAAGATGGGAAGATACCAACTGTATTTGTAAAGAAGGATACTCTAATTCAGCAAGTTGAATTAGAACTTGCCGATTTTCAAAATGATAAAGAAACATTCGTATTCGTAGATAATATATTTGAAGATAAACATCATGTTACTAGCATGACGCAGACAACAGTAGAATTAAAGCAAAAAACGTTAGAGACAGGGTATCATACAATAACTGCAGTTCAATTTGAAAATAATGCTCCAGCGGGAAAAGTTATTAACTTTGTACAGGCTAAATTTGAAAATAAACCTGCATATTAAAAAGGTAATACTCTGTTATGTTAGAGAGGGAAAGGTACATCACGATAAAGAGTGATGTACCTTTTTGGTTTTTATTCCGATTCTACCATTTGCGGGCAGTAAGACTCCCACCTCAAAATTCGGTGAAAATAAAGAAATTAGGTGGGAGAGTAACTGCCCATAAAAGCCCGATTGGTGAGGGGAAATAATTAATGGAGGATGGAGAATCCCCCACTGATTAAAGTTTCAATTTATCTTTTTATAAATACACATTAAGAAGAATTTGAATAAGTTACAATAAGAATTAGCACAAATTATCAAAAAATATTTTGATGAAAATATAAAATAGATTAAAAGAGGGGGGAGTGAAGATGGATTATTTCGAAAAAATCCAAAACTCTATTGAATTTATTGAAAGCAATCTACAGGACAGACTTAATGTTGTTGAAGTTTCTTCGCAATCTTGTTTTTCTCCGTTTCATTTTCAAAGGCTGTTTCAAGCGATTACAGGTTTTTCTGTACAAGAATATATAAGAAATAGAAGGCTATCTGAAGCTGCCATTTCATTAAGGGAAACAAGAAAGAATATATTAGAAATTGCGATTGATTTTCAATATAACTCACAAGAGGCATTTACACGGGCATTTGTAAATTATTTTGGAATGACTCCTGCTAAATATCGAAAGTCAGAAATCGCTTTACATTTACAAGCTAAAATGAATTTTTTTGACTATAAAAAGGAGATGAAGGGAGACTTGATTATGAATAAACCTAATATTGTACAATTAAGCAAAAGGGATATTATCGGTTTTGAATATAAAACTAATCTAAACAATGAAAAATACTTTGAGGAAATTCCAAAATTTTATTTTGACTTTGGAAGTAATGAATATTATTTGAGGATTCTTGAGAAAATTGCACCTAATATGTCATATGGTATCGCATGTAATTTTCATGATGATGGTAATTTTTCGTTCATTATTGGAGAAGAAGTACAGGGGAGTGCTGCAGAATTAGACGATGGGTTTGTTAATTTTGAAATTCCAGAAGGTAAATATGCTGAATTCAAAGTAAATGGTTCGACTGATTTAGTTCAAAATACGAGAAGGTATATTTATGGTACATGGCTACCAAACTCGAATTATGAAAGAAGAGAAGGACCAGATTTTGAAATTACCGATGTATTGCAATCAATATATCCAAATAAAATGAAAGTGATAATATATATACCTATACTTTAAATATAAATGTTTCGTAGGGATTTGTTTGAAAATGTCGAATAAAATATATTGCGTCGTAAAAACACGTTTTCTATTGTTTAGCGTGAAACGAGTAGGGAGGAGAATGAGTGATGAAACGTGCTCTTATAAATATTGATTATACATATGATTTTGTAGCAGAAGATGGTGCTTTAACGTGTGGAAAGCCGGGACAAGATATTGAACAGCATCTTGTAGCGATTACGAAGCAGTATATTGAAAACGGAGATTATGTTGTGTTTGCCATTGATAAACATGAAAAGAATGATTCCTATCATCCTGAGACACAATTATTTCCACCACATAATATAGCGGGAACAAAAGGAAGAGATTTATACGGAGAGTTACAAAAGGTGTATGAAAAATATCAAGACAATGAGAATGTATACTATATGGACAAAACACGTTATAGTGCTTTTGCTGGAACGGACTTAGAAATGAAACTAAGAGAAAGAGGAATACAAGAAGTCCACCTTGTTGGTGTATGTACGGATATTTGTGTTCTACATACAGCAGTGGATGCTTATAATAAAGGATTTCACATCGTTGTACATGAAAAAGCAGTGGCTTCTTTTAATGAACAAGGACATGAGTTTGCAATTGGACACTTTAAGTCTTGTTTACATGCCGAAGTGCAGTGAAGAGAAACAAAAATGCGGGATAAAAGGAATGGAACAATACTTAGACGGCTCTTGGTCGTTCGGAACTGCAAGATTAGTAAACAAATACAACAAATCGAAAAGTTATTGATATAGAGTAAAGAAGCTGATACATTCAGCTTCTTTTTTAATTTATAGTATTTAGAAATTTCTTAATGTTATAATGGTAGTTGGTGATGAACATGAATTATGATGAAAAGCAAATGCGCCGGTTAGAGGCGTTAAAAGAAATTGCAGAGTTGTTAAATGAGGCAACTGATTTACAGGAAATGTTGGAAAAAGTATTACATACATTATTGCAAGTTATGAATTTACAAACAGGTTGGATTTTTTTTATTGATGAAAAAGGAACGCATCGTATGCTTGTTGATAGGAATTTGCCACCAGCACTCACATGGCGGGAAAAGAAGCCGATGTGTGAAGGAGATTGTTGGTGCGTGAATCGATTCGTAAATGGACGTTTAGAAAAGGCAACAAATATCATTGAGTGTAAACGAATTGAAGATGCTATTGAATATAATTGGGGAGAGACCGAAGAGATTACACACCATGCGACGATTCCTCTTCGTGCTGGCAGCGAGAAGTTCGGTTTATTAAATGTTGCTTCACCTCATAAAACACATTTTTCAGAAGAAGAACTAGCGTTATTAGAGGCGATTGCATTCCAAATTGGAACAACGATACAACGAATTAGGCTAGTTGAGAAAGAGCGCAAATATGTAATTGTAGCGGAGAGAAATCGACTCGCACGTGATTTACACGATTCGGTGAAACAATTGCTATTTTCTATTATGTTAACTGCTAGAGGGACTCTTGATATGGCAAAGGACAAAGAATTACAAGAGATGCTCCGTTACATAGGGGAATTATCGCAAGAAGCGCTGCAAGAGATGACATTATTAATTTGGCAATTACGGCCAGAAGGATTAGAAAAAGGGCTTGCAGAAGCAGTACAGAATTACGGAAAGCTATTAGGTATTCAAGTAGCAATTCGAATTGATGGAGTTATTTCAATTGGTGATGAAATAGAAGAAGTACTGTGGCGTGTGAGTCAGGAAGCCTTACATAATTGTAAAAAACATGCTTCATGTGAGAGAGTATCTGTTAGCTTGAAAATAGAAAATAATAAGTTGAACTTTCAAATTGAAGATGACGGCATTGGGTTTATTAGAGAAACAGTGAGAGATTCAGCACTTGGTTTAAAAAGTATGAAAGAACGAATTGAATTGATGAAAGGAACATTTCGAATAAGAACGAAACCGGGACAGGGGACAAAGATTGAGATTCAATTACCGGTTTGAAAGGGAGAAACACATTGAAAATTAAATTATTACTTGTAGAGGATCATCATATTGTGCGAAGGGGACTTGTATTCTTCTTAAAAACGAAAGAGGAATTTGAAATTATAGGAGAAGCAGAGAATGGGGAAGAGGCGTTAGCGTTTGTTCGAAAAGAAAGGCCAGATGTAGTATTAATGGATTTATCAATGCCGAAAATGGATGGAATTGAAGCGACAAAAAGATTGAAGCAATATGATGCGACAATTAAAATCCTTATGTTAAGCAGTTTTTCAGAGCAAGATTACGTTCTTCCAGCGATGGAAGCTGGTGCGGATGGTTATCAACTAAAAGAAGTACAGCCAGATCAACTTGTTGCTTCTATTATTGCTGTACATCAAGGCAATGCAAATTTCCATCCGAAAGTAACGCCTGCTTTGTTAGGACGACCGGCAGTGAAAGAGGAAAAAAAAGATAGTTTTTCTATGCTGACAAAAAGGGAAAAAGAAGTACTGCGTGAAATTGCGAAAGGAAGAAGTAATAAAGAAATTGCAGCAGAGCTTCATATTACAGAACAGACAGTTAAAACACATGTTTCAAATGTACTTGCTAAATTAGAAGTAGATGATCGGACGCAAGCGGCTTTGTATGCTGTGAAAAATGGTGTTGTATAGGAAGATGTTGAGGTGCCAGTAGCTATACGCTCGTATGAACAAAATTGTTTAAATCTATCCGAATGTGTAGGAGAATACATAACAGAAAACAATGAAGCGATTCAGATTACAAGTTCAAATAACCAATTCTATGTTACGATTCCAAAACGTTACGGAGTATTATATAAGTTTAAAATTTTGCCTAGTCGCATGTAAAATGAAACGATAACATGCCGTACTACATATATTGATGAAGAGGTAGAAGTCAATATAAGAACAGGATTATTACGGTATAAAGACGTCACTGCAAAATATACAAAAGCATATAAAATACATAACAATATCCAATAAAGATTTTTCTTCTTTCGATAATTAGGTACGATAGAGCTACTATGGAAGGGGAAGATACATCATGTCTGGTACAAAAAGTGGAATAGGAAAGATTCGGGCTTCATTAAATGGTTTATCACCGAAGCTTCGAAGTATTGCTGAACATATTATTAAACATCCGCAAGATGCTGTACATAAATCAATTACGGAATTAGCTGAAGTTACTAGTAGTTCAGAGGCGACTATAGTTGTTGTTGCTTTGGAATAAAGTTTGATAAAAATGAAGTCACAAACCTTTATTTAACAGCAACAACAAAAACTCCATTTTGAAAAAAAGATTGATCTACTCTGTAAAATTAAAGACAAGTGATTGTAACTCTTTATATACAGAGTAAGTGTTTGTCTTTAATGTCAGACATTAAATAAAAATTAAGTACATCACTTATATATAGTGGTGTACTTTTTTTGTTTATTAGACCTCTAAATGACCTCATTTACTACCACAACTATGTAATAAAGTTAATTATTCACAGCAACAATTGTGTTGTACTATAATAGGAACATACATTCTTATGAGGGGTGTTGTAATGACAAAAATATATTCAGTAAAAGAGGTAGCTGAAATCCTAGGAAAGCACGAGGAAACAATAAAACGGTGGCTTCGTTCTGGTAAACTACCTAATTCATTTAGAAATAGCGACAAAGAAGGATGGAAAATTCCTGAAAGTGACTTATTAAATTTAAAAAAAGTTGTTGATCCCGCCGGAACAATTGAACAACCAGAAGTGAAATCTGATGTCGAAGAAACAGAGTTAGTTAAATTGGCATATGAAGCTGTTACCCTTACTTCTCCTAACAATGATATTTTATCTGTTCTTTCTATTATAGGAATTAAACGAACGTTGGAGATACTCCTTATAATGCAGCAATCGACAACAAAAGTTAAAAATCCTGACGGATTTATTAAAAAAGCAGTTCGTGAGAACTGGAGTCCCACTTCTGTTCCTGTAAAGTTACCAAAAACACAAAGTAAAAGATTATATGATTTATCACAGCAGGACATCAGTAATGTAACAAATTCAAATAATGAACCTTATAAGCGAAGGGTTCCTTTTTATAATTGGCTTGAAGAATAGGTAATTAACAATATGTAATAAAGTAAGTAGGTGATTTTATGACAAAATATCAGTATCACTATTGCCCCGAAGGGATTGAAAGTCGCTATGAATTATTGGTTTTTAACGGTAAAAATGAGCCATTTCTTCCTTTGATAGAACATTACCACGATTGTATAGGGAGAATAGACAAAAGCTTTGCCCTTTCGTATTTGAATTGTCTGCTTCCTTTCTTTAGGTGGCTAGACGATTCAAGTAACTTCCAGGGTAAACGAATTCAGTGGAATGAACCTCCTGAAACAATACGAACAGCTGTTGAAGATTATTTAATGAATGAAATGGGGTGTAAAGTTCGTGAAAAAGACACCTTTCGATTTGTTAATCGTACAAGCAAAAGCCCTAATACGGTAAACCGTTTTCTATCGGCGTTGAAATCATTCTATAAATCTCTTATTCGATTAAAGCAGTATAATTATTCAAATCCTTTAATCGATTCTTATGCGATTTTAGATGAATATAAAAGTCAAACCGAAGGTGTAAGAAAGGATAAACCTCGTATGCCATCTGAAGCTGGAACGGAAGATGCTATACCACATAGAAGGCTAACGGATTCATATTTTAAGCTAATTAATGAAGAGTGGCAGCCTGAAATTATTGATGATCCTTACCTTCCTTCTCAGGTCTATCAAGCAGGGAAAAAGGTGAACTGGTCACTGAGGGAATTGGTTATAGCTCGTATGCTTTTTGAAACAGGAGCAAGAGCATCAGAGGTTATAGAATTAACTATTGGCGATTATCGCTCACGTAAAAGTTTTCAAGAAGCCAGTGCGTTTAATAAAGGAAGTCACGGCAAAAGAGTGAAATTTATTCGATTTAGCAAAAATACTGTAAAGTTGTTGATGCGATACATCAATAAAGAGCGTGTGAAGTATGACGAGTTACAACGAGCCTTTGATACATTGCCAGATGATACTCCTATATTCCTTACGGAACTTGGAACACCCTTTTCATATGAAGCTTGGTATTACCACTGGAGCAGGGCTATAGAAGAATGCAAGATTAAGTTAAATCCGCATAAAACACGACACTGGTTTGTTACCACTAGGTTACGAGAGATATATAACACTTCCAAAACAGAAGCTGAAATTAAACAAAGGACAAATGAACTTATTAAGTACATAAAGTGGAAAAATGCAGATACCATAAAAGTTTACGAACATTATTTTGATGAAGAAAAGAATCGTGAAGCTCACGATCAAATGTTGGAAAATATGGCAGAGTCAGAAAAAGAGTATATGGAGCAAAAAAAACACCGCCGAAAGAAAAAGCCTACTCTAACAGCTGTGGAAAGCATCAAAACTGTTGAATTAGATCCTGATCTACAAGACTTTTTAGATGGATTGGAGTGATTACACTGACAATATCAACCCGTATACCTCAATCACCTTTTTACGAGAAACTATTGGGTAAAGTTGATGAACAACTATTGCATTTTTGTGATGCAAGAGACGTTTTTTTACTAGACAAAATGGATGAAAGATATTTGAAATACTATATTAATAAAATGGTAGACAAGCCTTGGAACAACCATTTATTCCTTGCTTTGTTAGTATTTAAAGAAAGAAATTTAAATGTTGAAACGATTGTAACTATGATTCAACATATTAACTCACGGTTGAGAGATTTGTTTATTTACTTTAATTTGACTGATTGGGAAGAATATGATGTTGAAACACATATGTATCAATACTTTAAAGGTTCTATTTTAAAACAACACTCAGATATTGCTAGGGCTGAATTTTTAACTAGGTACAGAACTTGCTCTTACACAACAAAGAAATGGGTTTTAACCAAAATACTTAATGAACAACAAGAATACTTTCATCGATTTGTATTTCCAATGCCAACTTACGATTCAAGAGAGTTTTCTTTTACTAAAGCAGCGAAAGAACAAGCTCAAAACACTCGTAAGAGTGAAACAGATGCTATCGTGCCTTTTCTTCCTCAAATACGAGCAGAAGGACATTTTCGTTGGAATCAAATAACTCGACTGCGGCAAACCTATTTAAAAGTCTGTGAGCAAGCAAAAACACCAAATGTAGTTCTGCCCTTAGATTTCTATTACGATGAACCAGAACGGGTCGGTGAACGCTTTTATTTTCGTCTGTGGGACAAGCCTTCGTTTGTATTAAGTCATAAAGAACAATTTAATGCTTCCACTTTAAAAGCAGCACTTAATCGTAAAGGAGTTTATTCAGAGGAAAACAATCATTACTTCGTAGAGTTTATTAAAGCAGAACGGTTGGAAGATGATGAGGAAGCCGAAGGTCTATGGTTTATAGAGCTATTTGAAAATAATCTTATTGGACAGTGGTTTCAAAATTTGAATGATAATGAGTTAAAACATAAACGAGACCTTCTTTTTTTATGGGGCTATGGAAGAGATAATTCTAATAGTAATCCTGAACCCTTTAACTCCAAACATAAAGGAATACTCACATCAAGCACCTTTGTTTCTCTCCATAAAGACAAAACCGAAGGTATTTTGTTTGATGTAGAACCTATATATGCAGCAGCGACCTTCGGTTTATTGGCATTAGATATATGTACTACTACTGGCACCAGAATAAATGAATTATTACAAATTAGTAATACAAAGGAATGTATCCGTACAGTTAAAGTTGATAAAAAATTGCGTTTTTCTTTTTACGCTATTCCGAAAGGTCGTGACGAATTAGAAGCTTTTTATATCAGCGAACAAACAATAAAAATAATACAATCGGTCGGGCTTATGTTAAGAAATCATTATGGTACTGATAAAATACCAAGTGTGAAATATCGAGGAGTTCGGAAACATCTATTTCCTAAACCTAAACCATATTTTTTTCAGTATCACAATAAAGCATTAGGAGAATTTGGAGTTTGGTCATCTCTCCGTTTTTTATTACACGGTCAACATATGGAAACACAAGAAGGTAAACCTGTTGTAGTGAAAACACACCTTTTACGGCACGCTTTTGCTACCGAAGCTGTTCAGCGACAAAAGTTACCGATAGACATTGTAGCAAAGATATTACACCAACGAGATGTAGGTGTAACTGGTTATTACTCTGAGCCTACACCAAGCCAAGTGGCTCAATCAGTAAGTGATTTACACGATGTTACATCTGATTATATCGATATTGATGAAGCTGTATTGCGAAATCCTGAAGAACTTGAAAAAGAGCTTGAGGAGTATAAAGAAAAGGTTGGCGTGTTCAATAATGTTATAGGCGGAACGTGTGTCACAGATCACGTCTGTCCAATTAAAATGGCGTGTTTAGGTTGCCAAGCAAAAATCCCACAACCTGAAAAGAAACACGAAGTATTAGAGGTTATTGAGCTATCGAAAGATATGGAGAAACGATATAGTGCAATGAATTTAACAGTTGAAGTTAAGAAAGCAAAAGCGATGCGAAAACACGCACGTAATGAATTGAAAGAAATAGAACTCATTGAAAAGTATAGGGAGGAACAAAAGTATGAGCCAGACATTCAATTCAAAAAATGAACCAGTTTGGCTTAAAGAAAGTCATCAAAGGCGTAGCAATCGTTCAGTACAAATAGGTAAACAATCAATTGATCAATTGATTAAAAAAGGCCATCCTATCACTTATACAACAATTGCTGAACAATCGAAAGAAATTGATCCCGAAGGGAAAGGAATTCATCCAAACACTATCCGTTCAAACGAACATTTATATGAGTATTACAAGCAACATAGTAAAACTCATAAGCAAAAAATGAATAGCAAAAATAATACATTTAACCGTTCAATTACCACCGAGAATATTGAATTTCATAAAATAAAACCAAACCGTAATCTAAATAATCTCCAAAAGAAATATATGAAATTATCTAAGAAAGAACTTGCCCAAAGGCTAATTCTTGCAGAAGAATATATTGCAGAAAATAACACTAAATGGGTTTCGAGTTACTTCGAATCATTTAAATAGGTAATGTACGGAAAGGTATCACCTATTCTTATTAAACTAACGGGGCAGGTTAGTTTAAGTGTATTTTGGTTAATATAGGAATTTTCGGATGCCCCCTAGAATATAAAAAATATAGATTGTATTATAGGAGGTATATAATGAAACAAAACATTTATGATAATCCGTTTTTCTTTAAAAAGTATAAGTCATTACGTGAAACTGGATTCAGCTTTAATGATTTTGTTGAACAGCCAGCAATTAAATCTATAATTGCTAATCTTACAGATAAGTCTGTATTAGATTTGGGATGTGGAACTGGTCATTTTTCTATGTACTGTGTAGAAAATGG
>Ga0102589_1003260_pt1 | contig 17233 bp, 19 predicted proteins | sample AraplaMF_Col_mLB_FD_76858 | JGI IMG/M metagenome (GOLD analysis project Ga0102589, IMG submission 76858) | Arabidopsis root microbial communities from the University of North Carolina, USA - plate scrape MF_Col_mLB | ecosystem: Host-associated > Plants > Roots > Endosphere | place: USA... | reverse complement strand
CCATGAGGAGGCATTTTTTTCCACTCCACTCTCTGAAAATGGATCTTCTTCTATTCCAATCCATGAGGAGGCATTTTTTTCTACTCCACTCTCTGAAAATGAATTTTCTTCTATTCCAATCCATAAGGAGGAATTTTTTTCCACTCCACTCTCTGAAAATGGATCTTCTTCTATTCCAATCCATGAGGAGACATTTTTTTCTACTCCACTCTCTGAAAATGAATTTTCTTCTATTCCAATCCATGAGGAGGAATTTTTTTCCACCCCACTCTCTGAAAATGAATTTTCTTCTATTCCAATCCATGAGGAGGAATTTTTTTTCACTCCACTCTCTGAAAATGAATTTTCTTCTATTCCAATCCATGAGGAGGCATTTTTTTCTACTCCACTCTCTGAAAATGAATTTTCTTTTATTCCAATCCATGAGGGGGCATTTTTTTCCACCTTCAGCTCAGTGCTTATTTTATGCTTAGAAAAAATTTTATCTATTGGTTTATTACCGATCGGTTTATTAGCGATCCACGGTTTATTCATCATCAATCACTTCCTAACTGATGAATTGAAACGTTAAAACTATATGTCTATCATTTTTCATAGAATATCCTAACTTCTATCCTCCTACTTTTACCACGAATTGACAAAATTATTCAAATTATGTAACATAATTTTGTCAACATGATATGCAATGTATATACTTTTTATTCATATTTCATTGTTGATGAAAGATTCTACAGAACAACTTTAAGTAATTTTTACTTTTAATTACCAAGATGAGTAGCATTTTTGGTGTTTTTTGTTTTCATTCTGAAAAAATCTCATCTTCATGTTCTGAGAAAAGAAAACGCTTAATCGAGGGACCTTACTCGTTCCCCCGAATTTATCAATTTAACCATTAATAAGGCAGAAAAACTCATTAATGGAAATAGAGTCATTTATCAAAATATGGAGGGGTTATTCATGTCTGTCTATGCACCACAAGAAATTACTGAATTGGCCGCAAGTTCAGGTCAAAAAAAGGCACTTTTGCCGCTACTACCTATGTTAATTTTAGGTTTTTTTGGCGGGGCTTTCATAGCACTAGGTTATTTACTCGATATTCACGTCATTGGAACAATGCCAAAATCTTGGGGATCCTTTACTAGTTTTCTAGGAGCTGCTGTTTTCCCTATTGGCTTAATTCTAGTTATTCTTGCCGGTGGCGAACTAGTGACCGGTAATATGATGACCGTACCAATCGCTTGGTTTTCAAAAAAAATCTCTTTCTTTAAAGTATTAAAAAACTTAACAATTGTTACGATTAGCAATTTTATTGGCGCTGTATTTGTGGCCTATTTTTTCGGCCACATCGTCGGATTAACAGAAGGGCAATTTTTAGCCAAAACTGTATCTATCGCTCAAGCAAAACTACATGACACACCCATACAAGCATTTGTCTCTGCTATTGGATGTAACTGGCTTGTTTGCTTAGCAGTTTGGCTCAGTATGGGTAGCAAAGAATTCACTGGAAAAGTAATTGGCATTTGGTTCCCAGTTATGACCTTTGTTGCAATTGGCTTTCAACACGTTGTTGCCAATATGTTTGTTATTCCAGCCGCCATCTTTGCAGGGCATCTAACTTGGATGGAATACTTACCAAATTTCATTGTTGTCTTCTTTGGAAACTTAGTCGGCGGTATGCTATTTGTAGCGCTCCCTTACTTCTTGGCTTATAACAAACGAGAGCAGTCTAATAGCAAAACAACGGAATTAAAGAAAGAATCTATAACTGCTTAACAAAAAGAATTTAAGAGAAAACCTATAGTACACTTGTTCTCTTCTCTTTTATACGTTATAATAACAACTTAAATAGCATTATTTACATATGAGGTGAAGATATGAATAAAACAGAATTAATTAAAAATGTAGCACAAACAGCTGAAATTTCTCAAAAAGAAGCTACTGTAGTTGTACAATCTGTAGTAGAATCAATCACAAATACTTTAGCAGCTGGTGAAAAAGTACAACTTATCGGATTCGGTACATTTGAAGTTCGTGAAAGAGCTGCTCGTACAGGCCGTAACCCACAAACAGGTGAAGAAATGCAAATCGCAGCTTCAAAAGTACCTGCATTTAAAGCTGGTAAAGAACTAAAAGAAGCAGTAAAATAATGAAAAATAGCCTTCTCGCTTATGAGAAGGCTATTTTTTATGTTTAAAATGTTATATTCTTCGTTTATGCTCTCTAATTAATGAAATTAACTCCATTATAAAAAGACTCGTCAAACTTATAATCCTAATTGGATAATTAATAAAAGCCCTTCCTACCCCTTCATGTGAGCTAAATAACATTGGAACTACCCATGGATAAACAACATTTCCAGGTACATTTACTAAAATTAAATTTAGAAATAACACTGTGCATAAAAGTATCAACACAGATAAAAAACTTTTCCATGAAAAAATAAAAAACAAGCTAGATCCAATACTAGCTTGTTCTATCACGCTTTTGAGAATCGTTCAAACACTTTCATTAATTCTTCAATTGCTTCGTCTCCATTACCATCTTTAATAGCATTAGAAACACAATGATTTGTATGATTTTTAAGTATCCCCATACCAACCTTCTTCATTGCAGCATTAATAGCTGAAATCTGCACTAAAATATCAACACAATAGCGATCATTTTCAATCATATTCTGGATACCACGTACTTGCCCTTCAATTCTCTTTAACCTATTCATGATTTGTTCTTTTTCTTTATCCGATCTATGGGTAGTAACCTCTGTTTTTTCATTATGATCCATTTTATCACCTTCTTAAAGTTTATCCCCATCCATAGGGAACAATGCCCCCATGAGTATACCAATTATAGCATTAAACTTACATATGGTGATACCCTATATAAGAATCAAATAACAACCTATATCCTCTATTTATTCGTTACTTATATGACAAAACTCAACTACGAAAGCAATTCCCACACAAATTCACTTCTACTAAAAAAACAACGATTAGAATAAATTGCTTACAAAGCGCAGTGCCTTACTTAAAACAGTTGGCACTACTGATGCATGATTCTCTCCCTCAGCTTCATAAAATGCAAATCGAAACTTATTATGTTGCAAGTTCATTAAACGCTCAGATAATGCATTTGCATCTTGAACCATATGATCTCTTTCTAATGCTCCCACTGTCAGAAAGACTCCGACTTCAGAACTCGCTCTACTCAGTTCATTTATAAACGTTGCTTCCTTTTCAAGAACAGACTTATTATTCCACCAAATCGATGGGCTACTGATGAAATAATTTTGAAAGGCGTTTGTATTTGTAAACAATACATGTAAAGCGAATAATCCACCAAGCGAATGTCCAAATATTGTTTGTTTTTCTTTATCAATCTCAAAATTCTTTTCAATTTGCAGCTTCAATTCATCTTGAATAAATGCTAAAAACTCACTTGCTCCTCCTGACTTAGGCCATGGTTTCCCATCAGGTTTCGGCGGTGCATCCACCGAAGGTGAAGAAGGGGTAAAATCGTAGCACCTTTCAGAAGCCGCAAAAACTCCTTCGATTGGATAACCAACACCAACAATAATTGATGGCGCAACCCCTGTTTTTTCTACTCTTACCGATTGAATGTTCATAGCTTCTTGAAACGTTTGAAAAAATGCATTTCCATCTAATACATAAATCACGGGATATCCAGAGTCTGGAGCAGGTTGCTTTGGCTTCGAAATATAAATTTGATACTCACGATTCCCTAGTCTCGAATACATCTTCCATTGCTCTATATTCGAAATAGTAACATCCGTTTTTTCAATACTAGTATTCATGTAATTCTCCCCTCCTTTTATCATTTTAGCTAGTTACATATATTTCAGTATTTTCTTCTTGGAACACACTATCATAACCGAAACATACAGGAGCCCCATTATACGGGTCTATCATGACGCGTGCATCAATATGAAATACATTTTTCAGCACTTCATTCGTAATAATTTCTATTGGGTTTCCTATTGTAACAATTTGCCCCTCCTTCATTGCAATAATTTCATCAGAAAATCTTGCTGCATGATTAATATCATGCAGTACCATAACTACCGTACAATTATGCTCCCTATTTAATCGTTCAACAATTTGCAATACTTCTAATTGATGAGACATATCAAGATATGTAGTCGGTTCATCTAATAATAGAACTTCCGTTTCTTGTGCTAATGCCATCGCTAACCATACTTTTTGTCTTTGTCCACCGGATAAATTTGCAATTTGGCGTTTGCGAAAAGCAGTCGTTTTTGTAATATCCATCGCCCATTCAATAATTTCTTTATCTTTAGATGATAATTTATTTACATTGTTTCGATGTGGATAGCGTCCATAAGAAATCAATTCTTCTACCTTAAGCTCTCCCGGAGCAATTGGGTTTTGCGGAAGTAATGCTAGCTGCTTCGCAATTTGTTTTGTAGGAATTGTATGTAAATCTTGTCCTTGTAAATATACCTTACCACTTTTTTGTTTTAAAATTCGGCCCATTGTTTTTAACAATGTAGATTTCCCGCATCCATTTGGTCCAATAATTGTCGTTACTTTTCCTTCTTGTATTTCTACATTTAAATCACGAAAAACCGTAAATTTTTCATAACTCGTTTCTAAATTCTCAGCGCTTAGAACCTTCACTTTCTATCACTCCTCTTACGCCTTTGCTTTGTATAACAAATATAGGAAATATGGTACACCAACAATCGAAATTACAATCCCAACTGGTAATTCAGCTGGTGCAAAAACAGTTTTTGCAATAAAGTCCGAAGCAATCACGAGTAACATTCCAATTGCACCGCATACAGGAATTACATGATTATGATGAATGCCGACCAGACGTTTCGCAATATGTGGTGCCATTAGACCAATAAATCCAATGCTTCCTGAAATAGAAACACATGCACTCACTAACCCAATACTACTTAATAATAAAATCGATTTTTCTCTTTCTACTGAAACTCCTAAACTTGTTATACTCGTCTCTTCCAATTGAAATAAGTCGAGTAAATACGCTTTTCTTTTGATAATTGGAATTAAGATAATGAGCCATGGCAACATAGCAATAATATACTTCCAGTTTGCATTATATATACTTCCCGAAACCCATACAGCAGCCATTTCAAAGTCAGTTGCTTTCATCTTCAATGATAAATACATAGAAAATGCTCCGAAGCCTGAACCTATCGCAATCCCCGTTAACAAAAGACGCTGTGAATCTAATTTTCCATTTCGCCAAGAAAACATATAAATTAATATAGCAGCACCTAGCCCGCCGACTAGACCAAACAACGGCATCATCATAATAGAAATCCAATCTGTGCTTTTCATTTGTCCTTGGAAGAAAAACATAAAGATCACAATTGCAGTACCTGCTCCCGCATTAATCCCTAAAATACCAGGATCAGCTAAACCATTTCTTGTAACCCCTTGAATAACAGCACCTGCAATCCCAAGACCTAATCCTACTAATCCTGCGATTACGATTCTCGGAAGCCTGAAATCAAATATAACTAAATCATGTTCAGGTACAGGATCAATTCGAAATAGCGTTCGAAATACATCTGTAATCGTAATATCAAACGTACCATTCGTTAAACTAATATAAATTGCACTCAAAATTAAAAGTATGATAATACTCATTGTCATTACATAACGCGACAGTGCATCTCTAAGCATGCTTCTCCCCTCCTCTTGTTCTAATTAAATAAAGGAAGAAAGGAATTCCAATTAACGAGGTAACGACCCCTATTGGCGTTTCAAATGGATAATTTACAAATCTACTTAACACATCACATAAAGCTAGAAAAATACCACCAATTACACCGGCACAAGGTACAATCCATTTATAATCTACCCCGATTAAAAAGCGAGTAATATGAGGAATAATGAGTCCTACAAAACCAATTTTCCCGACTAAAGCAACCGCAGTACCTGTTAAAAACACAACGGATAGAATTGCAGTAGCTTTTACAAGCTTTGTACGCTGTCCTAAATTAATAGAAACCTCTTCTCCTAACGAAAGAATCGTAATAGATTTTGAAATTAGAAGGGATAAAATAATGCCAACTATACCGAAAGGAATTGTTAACTTAAGTACATTCGGATCCACTTGATCTAATCTTGTGTTATACCAAAAACTAATATTTTGCGAAACTTGAAAATAGGAAGCAATAGCTGCAGAAATACTACTTAAAAACGTCCCTATAACAGTTCCTATAATCGCCAATCGAACTGGTGATAATCCATTCCGAAGCAGTGAACCAAAACCAAAAACAATTCCTGCCCCTAATGCCGAGCCAAGCATAGAACATAAAATCATATTTACTGAAGACATTCCTGGAAGAAATACCATACACATCGTAATAACAAAAGCTGAGCCATCCGTCACACCCATAATAGAAGGGGATGCAAGATAGTTTCTTGTCATCCCCTGCATAAGTGCTCCTGATATGGCTAGAAATGCTCCGACTAAAAGAGCTGCAACTACCCTTGGTAAACGAGAAGTAATAATAATATTATGATTTACATTTCCTGAATCAAAATGAAACAATGCATTCCAAGCTGTTTCAAAATCGATATTTTTTGCCCCATATAAAATAGATAGCATAACTGTAAATAAAATAAATATGGGCGCTAAGCATAAAATTATCATTGGTACTGCATTTATTTTCCGCATATCATTCAACGCACCTTACTTATTTAGATAAATTTTTCACTACTTCTTTTAAAAATGCTGTTTTACTCCAAGCAGTACCACCTTGCGCGATTGGATCAACAGTATTTACAAATACTTTTTTATCTTTTACGGCATTCATACTTTGCCAAATTGGATTACTTTCTAATTCTTCTAACACTTTTGGTTTATCATTTTCGCTTGCCTCATATTGCAAGAATACATAATCTGGATTGACTTCAGCCAGTTTTTCTAAAGAAATTTTTTCTTGTGCTTTTACAGCTTTAATTTGTTCTGGAACAGTTAATCCTAAATCTTTATAAATTACAGGATTGAAGTATACTCCTTCTGGATAAAGGTATAAGTTATTCGCTCTTAGTCTTATTACAAGCACCTTTTTATCTTTTAATTTATCTCCAATCTTTTCTTTTGCTTTTGCAGCATCAGCTTTATAATCTTTAATAATTTTTTCTGCTTTATCTTTTTTACCAGAAAGTTCCCCCATCAGCTTTAAATTATCTTCCCAATCTGTTGAAACATGTGATATTGGGAACGTTGGAGCTACCTTCGTAAACTTTTCACTGGCCTCTGGTGGGAATTTCGTACTAGATGTAATGACATCTGGTTTTAATTGAAGTAATGTTTCAAAATTCGGTTGCATTTTCTCTCCGATAGATTTTGCACCTTCTAAATCTTTCGCAACGTTCGCTGGTAATTTTCCACCTATAGTAATTGCTCCTACTGGTTTAATACCAAGTACCGCCGCATCCTCCATTGATTCTAAACTAGCAGTTACAATGTTCGTTACTTTCGCGGGTACTGTATATTCTTTTCCTAGATATGTAATCTTTCGTTTCTCATCTTTTTTCGTTTCAGCTGCTTTTGATTCTTGTTTTTGTTCTCCTGAACTTTTATCTGCACTGTTACATGCTGCAAGACCTACGCTTAATACTGTGACCATTCCTAGTGTAAATAATTTCTTATTCATGTCTATAAATACTCCTCTCCAAATTTGTAATCTTTAAATATAGTATTTTAGTGAAATATTCTTTCCATGTATCCCCTTACAATACATCTATTTAAAATTAAAACTCATTTATTTCACTTCCCCTAATAATAAATTATCTTTTTCCTATCTATTGATAATGATTATCGTTATTAAGTATATAGTTATAAATGAATTATTTCAAGAATGATTTGAAAAATTTTAACAAAACAAATAAAAAAACAGTATCTATCCTTCATCCAAGATAGATACTGCTTTTTTATTTTTTCTAAAATTCCATATGTAATTCAACAGGACAATGATCTGACCCCATTACTTCACGATTGATTTTCGCATCCGCTTCCTCTAAGTATTCTATAAAACCACCTTTTGCAATAACTGCTCGTAAACCATTTACATTCCACGAAATAAATTTCACTTTTTGTTCCCCCTCTTGATGTCATAGCATTAATACTCGCCTCATATTTTTATTTTCTGCTTACATGCTAACACAAAATAAAGAGACTATCATTTTTTCACCTTTGTAATCTTGCTCTTACATTCGTAAATGCGTACATGTGTACTTTTTTCAGGGTATACTAATTTTGGAGGTGATCCTATGCAAAATGAAAGATTACAATTAGAAACAAGTGTAAATAATTTGACGGATGAACATTGGCAAGCCATTATACACAACGATTCTTCTTATGATGACAAATTTTTTTACGCTGTAAAGACAACTGGTATTTTTTGCCGACCATCATGTAAATCTAGAACACCTAACAAAAATAATGTGCGAATTTTTCTCAATGCAAAACAAGCATTATCCGAAAGGTTTCGTCCGTGTAAACGTTGTAAGCCAAATGGAAGCAAGTTACCTGATGAAGACTGGGTAACACAAATTACAGCGTATATCGATAAACATTATCGTGAAGCATTAACTCTCGAAATACTTGCAGATATGTGTCATGGCAGTCCTTATCATTTACAGCGTACTTTTAAGCGAATGAAAGGCATCACTCCACTAGAATATATACAACAAATAAGGGTTGCTAAAGCTATGCACTATCTTGCGGATACAAATCTAACAATTATGGAAATTGGTTTTACTATGGGTATACCCAACACTGCACATTTTGCAACATTATTTAAAAAGAAAACGGGATATACCCCTACTGAATATCGAAAAATGAATCCTATAAACGAGGTACAATAACATGGAAGCTAAAACAAATCAAATTATATATTGGACGCTATTTGTTCATGAAAATTGGCATATGTATATTGCCGCAACATCAACAGGATTATGCTTTGTAGGATCTCAACATCAAACTTTTGAAGAATTAGCCACTTGGACGAAAAAACGTTTTCCGAAACATACTTTCGTTCAAGAACCCTTAAAGCTAGAACCGTATGTTCAAGAACTAGTAGAGTATCTAAAAAAACAACGTGAAGTATTTACATGTCCTATTGACATTCACGGAACGCCTTTCCAATTAACTGTTTGGAATACATTACGTGAAATTCCTTATGGAAAAACCTATTCCTACTCAGATATTGCACAGCTTATTCAAAAACCAAAATCAGTACGTGCTGTTGGTACCGCGATTGGAGCCAATCCTCTATTAATTACAATCCCTTGCCATCGTGTGATTGGGAAGAATGGGAAATTATCTGGTTTTAGAGGTGGTTTAGCAATGAAAAAAGAATTGTTAACATTAGAAAAAATATTACTGTAGGTGGTTGAAAATGAAGAATGTTACAATTCCTCTTGAATGGGATGCTCCTTATTTTATAGGTAACAAAACAACGAAAAACTACTGCTTCCCTTGGTGCGAACAAAAACAGTCTCCAAGAAACAATCGAAAATTTAAATCTAGAAAAGAAGCGGAACAAACTGGTTATCAGCCTTGTAAAAATTGTTGTCCTGAGCTTCCATATACAGCGTGGAAAGATGAAAATGACAGCATAACATTAATTGTTCCGAAAGAATTTAGCTTTAAACAAAATTCACACTATCTTTCACGTTCCAAAAATGAATGTATGTTTCACATTGAAAATAATAAAATTTATAGAGTCATTCCGATTGAGGGAGAAAACCCATTAATCGAGACAAGTGTAAATGATGAGGGGAACATCCATGTTCGCTTTTTAGGTGGTGAGACGCCACCTGAGAAATGGGTTCGCGCTACAGTAGCGAGATATGTAAGAGAATGGTTTGATTTAGATACGGATCTAACTCCATTTTACGATTTAGCAAAAGACGATGTACTTCTGTCTACACCAATCAACGAATATTACGGACTCCGTAATATGGGAATCCCTGATTTATTTGAGGCACTATGTTGGGGTATTCTTGGTCAACAAATTAATCTCACATTTGCATATACGTTAAAAAGACGATTTGTTGAATCCTTCGGCGAACATATCGAATGGAATGGACAGAAATATTGGATATTCCCATCACCAGAGTTCATCGCAAATCTAACAGTAAAAGATCTAACAGAATTAAAAATGACTACGAGGAAATGTGAATATCTTATTGGTGTCGCAAAACTCATTACACAAGGCAACCTAAGTAAAGAATCGTTCATAAAAAGCGACCTAAAAGATGCTGAGAAAACATTAACCGACATACGTGGTATTGGACCATGGACAGCAAATTATGTTTTAATGCGTTGTCTAAGATTCCCTTCCGCTTTTCCAATTGATGATGTTGGCCTACAAAATGTGATCAAACTTTTAACAGGGTCAGATCATAAACCAACAAAAAAAGAAATAAGAGAGTATGCTTCAGCATGGAAGAATTGGGAATCCTATGCGACCTTTTATTTATGGCGAGTTCTGTATTAAATTCTTCAGCACAACAATAGATAGGTTCATTTCAATAAGTAAAACCTATCTATTGTTCATATTATAAAGTGAAACCAGGAATTATATTCCCTACTGATATCTACTAACGTGAGAATGCCAAATGCAATTACAAGTAAGTATATCATTGAGCAATTAAAAAGAAATTCAGATAGTCTTTTTTCACTACCTGGATTTTTTTATGCCTGCTCTTCAAATAATCGTGCTATTTCTATAATAACCTGAACAGCTTTTTCCATATTATCTACAGAAACGTATTCAAATTTACCGTGATAGTTTTCCCCACCAGTAAAAATGTTTGGCGTCGGCAAGCCCATATATGATAATTGAGAGCCATCGGTCCCCCCGCGGATTGGTTGAATATTTGGTTCAATATCTAGAGTTTTCATCGCTTCATACGCAATATCAACAATTTCCCTGACCGGTTCAATTTTCTCAAGCATATTGTAATACTGATCATTCATCTCAAGAATGATATTTTCTTCACCATATTTTTCTTTCATCTGTTTCGTAATATTCGTGATTGTATTTTTACGAGTCTCGAAGTTATCACGATCAAAATCTCGAATAATGTAATGAACTTTACTTTGCTCAACATCACCATTTATAGAAATAAGATGATAGAAACCTTCATACCCCTCTGTATATTCAGGTGCCTCTTCTACTGGTAACTTCGCATGAAACTCCATCGCTAACTTACTTGCATTTAGCATTTTATTTTTTGCTGTTCCAGGATGCGTATTATTTCCTTTAAAAGTAAGTTTTGCACTTGCAGCATTGAAGCTCTCATACTCCAATCCTCCAAGCGGACCTCCGTCCATTGTATAAGCAAAAGATGCTCCAAAAGCTTTCACATCAAAGTGAGATGGTCCCCGACCGATTTCTTCATCAGGCGTAAATGCCACTCTAATCTTTCCATGTTTAATTTGTGGGTTATGTAATAAATAATTCATAGCCGTCATAATTTCTGTAAGGCCTGCTTTATCATCTGCACCAAGAAGTGTTGTTCCATCCGTCGTAATCAGGGTATGCCCTTTATATGATGGCAGTTCTGGAAACTGCTCTGGTGTTAAAACAACATTCAATTCCTGATTTAATGTAATTGCCTTCCCATCAAAATCCTCATGAATTTGCGGTTTCACATTCTTTCCTGTAAAATCAGTTGCTGTATCTAAATGAGCTAAAAAACCAATTACAGGAACATCCTTTTCCGTATTGGCAGGAAGCGTTGCCATGACATATCCATTTTCATCCATCGTTACTTCTGTCAAACCAATTTGCTTTAATTCTTCAACTAGTAATTTTCCAAACTCAATTTGCCCCGGTGTTGATGGTACTGTATGACTTTCTTCATTCGATTGTGTATCTACCTTCACATATCTTGTAAATCTTTCTATAAGCTCTTGTTTCAAATTATTTCACTCCTTTTTCATGAACCTCTCTTTATTATAATCCTCATGGTGAAATTTTTTAAAGTTTTTGACTGTAACCATGTCGTTTTTTCATTACATTTAGTATTTCGCCCCCATTAAAAAGCGTATGTTCTCCCTTGTTTGAAGATATAAAAATATATACTTTCCTCTTAAAATAGTAACAGATCTTATATAGATTTTTTTACTGTAAGTACAAAAATACATTAGTATTCCCTATTTATAAAATCAAAAATATTCATTTTACTAATGAATGATATTTACATAATATACAAACTAACAAATAGCTTGAAATAAGTATATTATCAATAGTACTCGTCTGTTCACTGATAACAACCCCTATATTAAAAGTAGTTTCACCTTTTGATTACTACACACACATAAAAACTAAAATTATTCATTTTCATTAAAAAGAATAAATATTTGTATAATTAAATTTCCACATGTAATATACGTAATTATATATAATATTAGGGGGATTAAAGATGGGACTCACACTCTTTCGGTATTTTCTTTTTTTCTTAGGGTTAACTTTCTTTGGACTCGGAAACGCCATTGCGGTAAAAGTTAAATTCCTTGGTCTGCATCCATGGGAAGTTCTGAATATGGCACTCTTTCAGCGATTCGGATGGACAATCGGCACATGGAGTGTTATATGCGGTTTATTTCTCGTTCTGGTTTCTTTAGTAGTAGATCCAAAATACATAAACGTAGGGACATTCTTAAATGCACTGCTAATCGGTCCTATTATGGATTTTTTCTTGAGATTGAATATCCTTCCTCATGCTACTCAGTATTTATGGATAAATCTTCTTATTTTACTTGCTGGAATCATAATTACAGGCATTGGAGGTGGCATGTATGTCGCTGCCGGAATTGGTGCAGGACCGCGGGATGGATTTATGCTTGCCATTTCGGATAAAACTGGATTATCTGTAAGTCGTGCTAGAATCATTGTGGAGAGTATTGTGCTTGTAATTGGATACATTCTAGGAGGTCCCGTTTTCATCGTAACATTCTTATACACTTTTATCCAAAGTCCAATATTCCAGCAATCATTTAAAGCATTTCAAATGTTTTTAAATACTTTAGAGAGGAAAAAGAAAGACCACATTAGTGCGAATTTATAAATATATAAAACTTAACAAAAATATAAGAGTCTATTTTGAAGACAGTATCATCAAAATAGACTCTTTTTATATTTAAATTTTTAACGGGAAACTAGAACAAATGACCTCTTTTTTATAAATATACTACTTTTATTTCTCTATATGCATGAGTACAATTCTCCACCCGTCAGGATCTTCTATTGTAATACCTTTTTCTTTCCAGTATGGATTTTCTGGTTCAACTTCATCATAACCCATTGCATGTAACCTGTTAGTTACTTTTTCAATCTCAGCTTTATGAGTCATATAAAACACCAGTAAGTTATCTTTTGTTGGAGCTGGACATGGACTGCCGTTGATATGCCTTGTAAACTCTAAATGATATTCTACATCAGGTAATCCAAACATAACTCCATCATACCCTTCATGATTATGAAACTCCCCTATCCGTTTTAAGCATAATCCTTCTTCATAAAATGCGATAACTTCTTCAAATTTAGCTGTCGGGCGTGCAATTCTAATTTGAACCCAATTCTTCATGCTTTTCTCTCCTTATATTTTTTATGCTCCTATCTGTTAATATAATCGAGTTCCACGTTTATTGAATCCCTCATTCGTATGAAGATGAAATAGTACAAAAGACTTATCGTGCTTATGGTAAAAAATATTACACTGTTTATGTCCCCAAAAAACAGTCCACATTTATTCAGAATATGTGTAATAAAATGATGGTAACCGTTCTATTAAACTATTTGTTGAAATTCATGTTAACAGGAGGAAATAAAATGTATGAAAACAATCGAAAAAGAAAATGGAACGGGTCTTCCAAAGCGATCCCGCTTTCTCTTTTAGATGTAAAAAATGAACTAAAGAAAAAAAGCAAAAGTAGTACCGCTTCCTTTAAAAAGGCTGCATTAACAATAGAAGAGAAAATGCTTATTTATAACATTACAGAACAAACAAAACAACTGAACAAAAATAACGTGACGAGAACACGTGCTTATTATCAGTTTTACCTTCAGCATCCTGAAATACACTGGGCTCTACTCGGACATATGGTATCACGTAATGGCGGTTGGAATATGACAGATTTAAAAGGGGATTTATATACAAGATTGTTATCAGAAAAAGACCAACTTACCTACTACTCTTTTTTAGAACGGGGAAACTGGTTAATCTTCCAAGATGTGTATCCACAATTTTTACTATATGAACAAAGCCTTAAAAGATCTAAAACTCTCTTTTACCTCCTACCCCATCTCAATGTCTCAACGTTTATGGAAACGATGTGGAACCATTTTTGGAAAACGGGCAATCACTATACATTAGCTATAGCAACGATTATTAATGAACAAAGCTATTTAGAAAAAAGAGTCATTCAAAATGATCACTTTAAAAAGACCGTACTAAATAGTATTGGATTTAAGCTCTTTGACTTCTTCCGTTTTAATCATATCCTTTTTCCATACTATGAAGATGAGACCAAACAAAAAACATTGTTATTTGGTGATACAATGAAACACTTTACCTCCTTACATGAACGAATTCTACTAGGCAAACGATTATACTCTTTATTGTTTCGCAACGAACATACGTTATCCAAAGTAATAAATTGGGCTCACGATCATTCGCATACTGCTTCACGGAAAGACTACTGGCCTCATTTGTTTTCTGATGTAAATGAGTCATTTTCTCGTGAATTTTATAAACGTAGAATAAAAAAATGTCACCTCAGAAAAGATGCAAATCGTTTATACAGCCCTCAATTAATATACGCATGGAAAGATTTGAAACATGAAGAGGCAGAAAAAGGAGACTGGTTTGAAGACTGGCGTATCGTAGACTATTTCATTGATAAAGGAGAAAATACAAATGGGAAGATTGAGGATGACTATTGTAAAACGATGGAAAAAATTGAACTTGCAATTCTTACGAAAAAAAATATCCTTCTCAGAGAAGAAGAAACAGAAGAGTAATCACCTAGCATTTATAGTCGCCATCATTTTCTCCTGTTTCATTGGAACATATTTAGACTATCTATTTGTTAGTAAACAAATGTATGCTTTTCCAGTCAGACCATTTCCAAATATGTTTTCGGTCAATATCGCTTTTACATTATTTATATTGCCAACCTTTACTGCTTTCTTTTTACATATTGCCAAAGCTTTATCTACATTCTCAAGAATTCTATTTATTATGCTAATCGGCATTTGTGCAAGTATATCCGAACAATTTGCTGAAAGCTTAGGATTGTTTACTCACAATGAAAACTGGCATCATTATTATTCTTTCTTTGGATATATGATTTTCATGTTTTTTATGTGGAAGATTTATCGGTGGCTACAATACTAAGTAGTAGTTGTAGATTAATAAAAACAAAGTTACTATATAAAGAAAAAGCAAATTAGAAACCAACTTCTAATTTGCTTTAAAGGTTCCTCATTAAGTCCCATATATTCCTAGATTCTATGTCTGATAACTTAATAATTTTTTCAATAATACATTGCTCATTACTCTGTAGGCTCATAGATGCAACGGAGCGCAACATTTTATGATCACCAATACAAACTCCCTCTTTCGCATGCAAAAACATTGGTACATCATTTGCATCGTTACCGAAAGCGATGAATGATCCTTCTTCTACTCCTAACTTTTGTAATCCTTTCCATTTATCAATCCCTAATGGACTTATATCAATTATGTCCTCTTGATGATGTGCATACATTTGCACAGGTAGTTCATTTAACACTTCCACTAATTTTTCTTCATTCCCATCAGGGAACAACACAACTTTCACCATTTCATCGATGCAATCAATCGATACATTAGTAGCTAATTTATCAGGATCTATGTTGCGATAAATTGGATGATTTTCACTTCCAGTATAAGCATAATCCCATTGACTATCGATCAAATAAGCAAGGTGATGCTCCTCTATTAATGAACGAATAGACTTCATTGTTGATTTATCAAATGGTGTAACCTCAATGACTTTTCCTTCTTTTACAACAAATGCCCCATTTCCACCAATCATTGAATAGTGATGCATATGCCTTGGTATTACAGGTAATAAATCTCTTATTGGTCTAGCAGATGCAAATATGATTTCATGTCCTCTAGCATGACAAGTATCTAATGCTTGAATTATACCTTCCGTTAATGGGTTTCCTTTAAAACAAATTGTACCATCAATATCAAAAATAAATTTCATATACATCACTCCTTTCTTTTTAATGTAAAAAAATTCTTTTATAATGAACAGGACAAATGTCCGAAAAAGGAGGAAAATCATGAAAAAAATTGAAGACGACTTGCTACTATCAACTTACTTAGCAAATGAACATATACAGAAACTTTTTACACATCTTCATCACCCATTTCAAATTCGACGATATGATGTAAAAGAGATTGTGTTACACGAAGGAGAAGCTATTGACGGTCTATACATTCAAATATCTGGACGTACAAAAATTACGACGAGTGTAATTACAGGAAAAGCATTATTACTTCGATTTTGTTCTGCCGTTTCCATTATGGGTGATATTGAACTCATTCAAAATGTAAATATACAATCGCATGTAAGCGCTGAAGAAAAAACCGATTTTATTTTTATCAATAAACACTATGTTAATAATGTACTTTTACATGACATTGCTTTTTCACAAGAACTTTTACACCATGTGACTTACAAACTACAAACATGTACGACTGCCTCACGTATTAATTTGTTAGCTTCAGTGGAAACACGATTTGCAAGTTACTTATGCACAATACGAAATACCTCTAAACTATTCGGGAGAGAAATCCGTACAACAGATCATCACGAGATCGCTTCACTTATCGGTACTACAACTCGACATCTAAATCGCATTATCGAAAAATTAAGTATAACGAATGTCATTCGCAAAGAAAACAAACAAATTATCGTAAAAGATTGGGAATCTATTGAACGTATTTCTAATGGTTTAAGATACGAATAATATCGTTATACTAAATATTGTTGCATTCCAAAAAGGAGCAACTCATTCCAATTGCTCCTTCTCTTTATGATTTGTCTTTGTAATGGGTTTTAGACCGTCCCTTTAAAAATCTGTTAAACTACCTCTCCCATTACTAACATAGAATGGTTTTGAAGGCTTTTGGAACGC
>Ga0102589_1003259_pt1 | contig 17234 bp, 18 predicted proteins | sample AraplaMF_Col_mLB_FD_76858 | JGI IMG/M metagenome (GOLD analysis project Ga0102589, IMG submission 76858) | Arabidopsis root microbial communities from the University of North Carolina, USA - plate scrape MF_Col_mLB | ecosystem: Host-associated > Plants > Roots > Endosphere | place: USA... | reverse complement strand
TGTAGCTAGAATGATAGACACACTAGCAAGTAGGCGTACCCCCAACATAATCCAATCATACCAAAACCAATACTTAACCATATCTAACAAGTTCTTTACCCCCTAAATAGCCTACCATTTTCTTCCTATATTATAATTTAATCCTTCCTGCCTTATTATACTTTTTAATTTAAAACTACGATACTATTCACAGACTGCAAACTTTTATTGATTTAGTTGCCGAATCATACTACGTGTATAGCCCCCAATTTTCTTTGTCAAACCTTCTACTATCCTAATACTTATGGCGGTAAATACTATACCTATAAACATTACAAAGAGTGACTTGGCAAAAGTATCTATCTGTATGAATATAATATTCATATCGATGTATCGATACAGTAGTGGTGCCAACAGGAGCATAAGTGGCATTACATAAAAAATGATTGCACAAATGAGACTGAAAATGCCAATCACTAATTTCTGCATTAACCAAAAGACAGCAGACCAAGTGCGACGATCTGTAAGCACTAATTTCACCTGAGTCCAGTTTGATGTAGCCATTTTTATACTTTTATCGTAAGAGTCGGTGGAAATATCAGTATAAATTTTCGTCTGTATGCGTTCGAATTGGATAAAAGGTGTCGTAGTCTGTAGTACGCGTATAACTAGTGGAATCCCAATTACCGTAAATGAAAGGGTAAAACTGAATAGCAGAGCTATTAGATAAAAACAAAAATAAAATAATCCTGTAACGAAAGTTAGCAATAAAAAATAACCATTCTGGATGAATCTTGATTTCATAAAGTTCTCGCTCCTATCTATGTAATAACCGAATTGTACTGCTTTTTTTGTCATTCTCACTAGTGTAAAAGTGTCATATGACATTTCTAAATGATGATAAAAAGGGGGAGAGTAACCTACTTCTGGTTAAAAAAGATGCTTATATCAATCACCATAAAACAATCCCGTTCTTGCAGATGCAAGAACGGGATTGTTTTATACTTTTATTTAATATGAGATGGACTTGTTTTTCGAATATGAAACATAATATCAAATTGCTCAAGCAATGACGTATCAAAGTATGCCGATTCGTTCGGGAAGATTTGTCCCCCTATACTTAGTAATGGTCTTTTTGCTTTAACCCATTTTTCTGCTTGTCCTTTAAGGTGACGGTTATCCAATAAAAACATGTTATATGGTACTTTTCCGAGAGTATAATTGAAACTTTTTACATCTTGTGGAATAGTGTCGGTTGTAATCTTACCTCCAGTGGAAGGATCATATTCGCTGTATAAGGTAAAATTCCCCTCCGTAGTTGTACTACCAATTGTGACATAATTATTGTCTAAACGTTCCTTCAAAAATTGCCCCGCAACATAAGGGTATAATTTCTCATCGATAATTCCTTTAGCTATATGAATATTGTGTGCCCATACCATCGTTTTACCACCAAATGTTTCTTGTGCCCACATTGCATGATCGGCCAAGTATTGCTCATGTAGCTTTAACATACTTGGATAGTCGTTAGGAATTAGCATTGTGGTAAATTTCTCTATTGCACTTGCCGTTGCTTGCGCCCAGATGTACTCGGGTGAAGCTATTTCTGTGTTGGCTTGCCCATTCTCATCTTTTAGTAATTGGGCTACTCTCTCAGCGTTTGCTTTGAACTTTTCTTTTATTTCAGGAGCAAGGTCCATATATTCCTTTGTACTTCCATTAAAAGCCGACAATTCTTTATAATTTCCTTCTACTTCTGCCAGCAAATCTGGTCGATGTAGTCTTACATAATCAATCACTTTATTAAAGCAACCTTGGTCCAACTCCTTTAAGTCGAGCCCAATAAATTGGATCTTTTTTTTATTGGATGGATCAGCATTATAATCTTTCATCCACTCAATCATGGCTATAATTTCATCAGTAGGATATAACAAGTTTAAAAATTCCCTAGGGTTTCCTTTTCCTGTTTGGATATATTCATTTAGTTTTAAGCCGTTTCCCCAATCTTCTTCCATTGTGAAATTTGTAAAACCCATCTCAGTAACCAAATATTTCACAAGGCGAAACTTCATAGTGAAAATTTCAGAGCTTCCATGAGTATTCTCTCCTAATCCTACATATTGTGCGCTCCCAATCATTTTCTTAAGTGGTTTTAAATCCTCAAATGATTTTGACGGCTCTATCGTTTTTAATGGGTAAGCCTGTGATTGTATGGATTTAACTATATTTTTTTGTATTGATTGACCTGAATTTTCGACTGCTACTGTTTGAGCCTTTCCTACTTCTACGCATCCTGTGACTAATAAAGCTGTACTAACCATTGCAATTATGCTTTTCTTATTCATTTTTTCCACCTCAATTGAATTATTTGTAAAGCAAGATTGATTCATTGTACTTGCACGAATCAATTGCCTTAATTCAATTGTTATCTATTCCATATCATATTTTCTAGTTACATATTGTCATAAGGTTAATTGACACAGGTCATAGACTAATCATTACACTTTTGTACTATCGGTTATGACAACTTATAAATAATAATTACATTGATGAGTCGTAAGTAAGACTATAAATTGGGGAGGGATTTTAAAGATGAATGAATCTGTATACAAAAACATTTTTATTCTAAGTTGTGTCTGTGGAAATGACAAGAAGTAAATTCGATAAACAAGTGAATGAAAGGGGAAGGGCGGATTAAAATGATATTACACGCAAAATCGTTCCACAATAAAGATAAAATCCAACGTGCTAAAATAGGACTTCAACTCTTTTTGAGTATCTTAATCATTACTTCTATTATCCTAAATGTAGTAGTAATAATTACGAAAAGTATGCCGCTTATTGTGGTATATATGTTTACCCCAGCATTTTCTTCTATTTTGACTCGCATAATACTGAAAGAAGGGTTTAAAGATGTATCTTTTAGTCTCGGTAACTTAAAGATATGGAAGGGGATTGGGTTTGCTCTGTTAATACCTATGATTATTTGTGGAATTACTTATTCTATCGCCTGGTTGAGCGGAATTGCGGGGTTTCAGCATCCCGAAGGTGGTATGTTAGAACCGATCTACAATATACTTGGACTTCAGTATGTACCGGAACCATTCAGTTTTATTTATCTAGTAGTATTGAGCGGCGTTTTAGGAAGTTTGCTTAACTTAATCCCAGTTTTAGGAGAAGAAATGGGTTGGCGAGGTTATATGCTCACAAGGCTAGTCGATGCAGAGTTTTCACGGCCTATCCTTATTAGTGGATTGATTTGGGCAACGTGGCATGTTCCAATTGTTATTGCTGGTCTATATGTAGAGGGATCATCTGTCCTACTTTCAGTACTTGGCATCTATTTTTGTATTGTGCCCTTCAGTTATATTACAGCTTATTTACGACTTATCACAGGTAGCGTTTGGCCTTCGGTTATCATCCATACTACTTGGAATGCCATTATTCAAGGACCTTTCGCACGTGCAAGTACAGGATATCAAACTGAGATTTGGATTGGAGAATCTGGCTTGATAACCGCTATTATTATCTTGGTTACTGCAATAATTACGTCTCGAATCGTAAATTTTACTAAATAGCATACGGATGTGTTTTAAATTCAATTAGTGAAATATGACGAGGCGAAATAAGATGCACCTAAAAATATTAGAAAAAATCTAGTTGAATGGACTCTTACTTAATCTTAGGCTGCTGGATATATGGGAGGCATCAAGCTAAGGGTTTAATTTATAAAAATAAACTTGGGTGCCATAAAAAACATAATGTTTTCATTTAAAGGCTATGAGATGAAATTTCATCATCTTCATCAAGTTTGACCTTCAGGAAATAAAAAGTTAAACGATTATACAAATACTCTAACTGAAAAAACGATAGTCCTTCTACATTTTAGATAGAAGGACTATCGTTTATTTTTTTGACAAAATTAGGAGGTGATGTTTATAAAATGGATAATATAATTCGTATTTGCGTAAAGAGAAAAAGTTTTCCAAAGAAGATGTAGTTAATTCCTTTGGTATAACGGTTGATTGAAATTTCATTTTATAAGTTGTAAAGGGCTGTGCAATGCATCGTACTATTGAAAAATCTAAATTTAATCATTAAATTGCGATAAAATGTGGTCGGAAATAATGAAATTTTAGGAAAAATAAGGTACACTAGTTTATGATTTTAGTTGAAAATCGTTTGACGTTAATGCATACGGGGGAAAGATTGATGAACAACAATACAACAAATGAATCAGTTGAAGAAATTGATCAAAAACGAGTAAGATCAAAAAAACGTTATACAAATTGGAAGTTTATTGCAGCGGGTATTGGTGTAATTGCACTTCTTATTGGGGGAATGAGTTATTACCAGGCAACTCACTTCAATTCGAATGTTACAATTAATGACACAAAAGTTGGTGGTCTGAGCGCTGATCAGGCAATACAGAAATTAAAGACATCTGGACTAGCAAACAAAGTCTATGTTGATCAACAACAAATTTTAGATGAAAAAGATACAAAAACGGAACTTACGGAAAAAGATTTGCCTCAGGTTAAGAAACTATTAAAAAGTCAGTGGACATTTTTTCCTTCCTCAAAGGGAGAAAATTATTCATTGCTACCAGAGAAGGCAGATCAGTATCGTAGTGAAACGATGAAAAAACTTGTAGAAGAAAAGCTCATCTCTATGAATGAGAAATTAAAAGCGCCTCAAGATGCTATGGCGAAGCTAGAACAAGGGAAAATTGTTATTTCGAAAAGTGTTGAAGGAAAACAGTATGATGTTACTAGTCTACTGAAAGATTATGATAAACAAAAATATAAAAGCGAAATTCATCTGAAGTCTGCATACATAAAACCTATTAAAGAAGACGATCCGATTGTCAAAAAAGAGGAGAAAGCACTACAGAATCTTCTTGGGCAGTCTGTTGAGTATAAAGTGCAGGATGAAGTTTATCCTTTAAAAGCGAAAGATTTAATTCAAAATGCCTCTATGTCAAAGGATATGAAAGTTACAATTGATGCGAGTGACATTAAGAAGAAAATCACTGAAATTAATAATGCCAAATCAACATTAAATAAAGATTTCTCATTTAAAACTCATTCCGGTTCAGTCATATCAGTAAAAGGACAAGGATACGGCTGGGCACTAGATGTTGAAAAAGAAACTAAACAAGTTCAACAAGCCTTTGAGAAAGGCGACAAATCGCTTTCTGCTTCTAATATTCACGGGAATGGTTGGGAGAAGGAAGGTATCGGTTATAAAACAACATCGAATAATGGCATCGGAGACACGTATGCAGAAGTTTCAATTGCAGAGCAACAAATTTGGATTTACAAAGATGGAAAATTAGTTGTTACAACAAATGTAGTAACTGGTAAACATAGTACTGGTGAAGATACATCACCAGGTGTGTGGTACGTCCTATATAAACGAACACCATATACGCTAAGAGGTAACGCAGTAGGAAAAGCTGATTATGCGGTTAAAGTAGATTACTGGGTTCCATTCACAAATAGTGGTCAAGGATTTCACGATGCCGGCTGGCGAAAAGACTGGGGAAATAATGCTTATTTAACAGGAGGATCAGGTGGGTGTGTGAACCTTCTTCCTAATGTTGCAAAAACTGTATATGATAGTTTGAACACGTATGATCCAGTTATTGTGTATTAAAAAATAGCTACGTATCAAGAAATAAACAAAGCAGGAAATCTTACCTGATGGTATATGAAAAAACACCTCTTGCATTCGCATACTAAGTGAACTGACCCACGAATTTGGTACATGAAAAAAACACCTATGCTACCTGTTTCTTATATTCTATAGGAGACAGGTAGTTTAACTTTTCTTGAATACGTTCCGTATTATAATACTCAATGTAATCGTGAATGAGTTGTTTGAGAGTAGAGGTTGAATGTATTTGTTTTTCTTGGGAGTAAAACAATTCAGATTTCAATGAGGAATGAAAAGATTCTATTACGGCATTATCATGACAATTTCCTTTACGGGACATACTTGTGGTAATGCCATTCTCTTTAGATAACGTTTGGAAAGCGTAGGAGGTATACACGGCCCCTTGATCACTATGTAGTATAATTTGAGTCTTTTGTTTTAGTTTGATCGCCTTCTCAACTGTGTTTAAGACAAGTGTTACGTCTTGTCTGTTACTTATTTCATACGCAATGATTTCATTGTTATATAAATCCATAATACTTGATAAATACAACATCTCTGTACCAAATGGCAAATATGTAATATCTGTAACCCATTTTTCATTTGGCTTGTTAGCTTGAAAATTTCTATTTAAGAGATTCTCTACAACAATTCTACTTTCCCCATTGATCCAGGTTCTTCTCTTTCTTTTAACCCTACATTGTAAATTTTTCTTTTGCATTATTTTTTGTACGGTTTTTCGATTTAGGTGATAATTATATTTTCGTTTCAATAAAGCAGTAACTTTTCGATGTCCATATCGAAAGTGATTTGTCATACAAATTTTCAAAATAGCCTGTTCTAATTTTGCTTCCTTTACATCTTTCACTTTATTTTTCCATCGATAATAAGTAGAACGAGGTATACCAATTAATATACATATCTCTTTAATGGAGTACTCATCTTTCATCAACTCCACTACTTCTACAACTACTTCTTTAACCAACTCCTCTCGATTTCTTGGTACTTTTTTAAAATATCTAGTTGCATTTTTAATTTCCGATTCTCTATCTGAAGTTTCTCGATTTCAGTTATACCTCCTTCACTAGCCTTTTGTAGCGTACTTTGTTTTCCTACAGGGCGACTAAAACGATACGTTTCACCTTCACGATGCCACTTCATCCAAGTTTTAATCTGTGCTTTATTTTTAATTCCTAATTGTTCCATAATTTCTTTATTTGTGTATCCTTGTTTTTTCAGCTCGATTGCTTTCCATTTAATTTCTTCTGAATAAGATTTTCTCGTCCCCATAAAAGAAACACCTCCGTATATTCGTATTTAAATTAAATACGGTATAAGAGGTGTTTTTTCCTTGTCTTATTTCATTGGGTCACTTCACAAAGTATGCAAATTCAATGGAGGTGTTTTTATCAGTTTTCATAAAAGATTTTTTGCTTCCGCTGGAACGGATACATTTTAATCTCAGCTGTATCTAAATCTTCATTGAATAAATGAATGGCTATAATTTGTCTACAATCGTAAGTATGGTAATAATATGTTCCAGATTCCATACACATTGCACTCGTATAGATCGTATTATCTAATGTTCCGTCTTCTGTTATTACTGCCCCTTTAGGGACCTCACAATTTGATAAGATATGAAAAATAGCAGATATCCCCTCTTCTTCGTTCTCTATACCTTGAATGTTTTGTTTTCCATATGCTGCCCGCACAAATCTTGATGGCGGTGTGAAATCTCCAGGAAGTCCCATCGATCCTGAACCTTGTCCAAAAGCACTTAATGGTACATCGCCCCACTCCGTTGGCGCAAATGGCTGCGATTTAAGACCAATATATTGTCTTAAATTTTGTAAATGCCAATTAAACTCCGGACTATTAGTCATCACTCCTAGTGGATTGTCATACATTTTTAGTCCATCAGTTGTCGGCTCAAGTACAATACAATCTCCCCATTTATCTGCTAAAATCCAATGTAGCGGCGGAGCAATTCCTAAAACTGGTAATGGTACATCTATAAGGGAAATGTTATCAACAGATTTTTTTAACTCTTCAACAGAATTAAACTGCGTGAGGCTCCAAGCCACAAAATCAAATGGCGCTAAATTCGTTTTGTGGTTATCTATACTGTTACTATAAGTAGCGAATCCCGGGAAATAGAGAGTGGCACACGTCATACCAGCTTCATTTACTCCGTCCGCCATAATGACCCTTCCTTCATGATTAATTCCCATTCCGACAACAGCCTTTTTCGCTCGGATCGTTTCACCAGTTATATTGTTCCACTGATAACGCCGAGGAATGATTATTACTTCCTGATTCATATCTAATGTGAAATCCATTGTTCTCGCAAAAAGGTGTTGGAAATTTTTAGTTTGTAATGTCAAACTAGTACACATGAAGAAATCCCCCCATTTTATAGTTATATACACATTTTATAAAATTCTGATAAATACGTAAATTAAAAACCCTATTTATCACTAACAAAATAACCACCCAAACCAAAAATGCTATAATAAACCCAATGAAACTAAGGGGGTAAATTACTTTGCTTGGAACATGCATTCAATTTCATAAGTTTGGCAATCCAAAAGACGTATTACAAGTTGAATATAAAAATATAGAACCACTAAAAGATAATGAAGTTTTCGTCCGTATGCTAGTTAGACCGATTAATCCATCTGACTTAATTCCAATAACCGGAGCGTACGCACATAGAATCCCTTTACCTAACATACCTGGTTATGAAGGTGTTGGTATTGTAGAAGATGTAGGAGCTTTTGTTTCTAGAGACCTTATCGGTAAACGTGTGTTACCGTTACGCGGGGAAGGTACTTGGCAAGAATATGTGAAAACATCGGCTGATTTTGTAGTCCCTATTCCCGATTCTATTGATGATTTTACCGCGGCACAAATGTATATTAATCCCCTTACAGCGTGGGTTACATGTACAGAAACGTTAAACTTACAGCGTAATGACGTTTTATTAGTGAATGCTTGTGGATCCGCAATTGGTCATCTTTTTGCGCAGTTATCGCAAATTTTAAATTTCCGATTAATTGCTGTTACAAGAAATAATAAGCATACAGAAGAATTACTGCGCCTTGGTGCTACGTATGTAATTGATACTTCCACTGCCCCGCTTTATGAAACCGTTATGGAATTAACGAACGGGCTCGGTGCGGATGCTGCAATTGATTCCATCGGAGGACCGGATGGAAATGAATTAGCTTTCTCCTTACGTCCAAACGGGCACTTTTTAACGATCGGTCTTCTATCAGGAATACAAGTGAACTGGGCCGAGATTGTCACGAAAGCAAAAGTACACGCAAACATATTTCATTTACGACATTGGAATAATGAAGTGTCACCATATAAATGGCAAGAAACGTTTCGTCACTTAATTTGCTTAGTAGAAAATGAGCAATTACGTTTTATGAAAGTCCATTCTACATATGACTTAGCGGATGTGAAAGCGGCGGTTGATGTTGTGCAATCTGCGGAGAAAACGAAAGGGAAAGTTTTTTTGACGGGTTATTGACTACAATTGAAGGAGTCTTTTTGATTGGCCATTTAAATAGACTAGATAGTACGTTTAGGAACACCTAATTGTAAGTATCTGGTATAATCCTATTAAAAGGTGAAAGGAGATTTTCACATGTGGCTAATCACGGCAATCGCGCCTGTTGTAATAGTTGGTGGAATTGTAGTATTTGTAATTAAAAGATTGGAACATAAATATAAGAACGGAAAATTAGGTAAGAAAAAATCTCAAAAAGCTCAACTGTTATTAGATAGTTTCATACCTATGGGAATGCTTGTCGGCTGTATGATTGGTTTGATTTCCGGTATGTTTTCCCCAGATTTCTCACTGCTTTCCATTAGTTTAGGGTCTGGAATAGGCTATTTATTTGGTTATTTCGCCTATGAAATTTATAGCAAGACAGGCAACAATTTTTCATAATCCAAAAAGAATAAGCGGAACAGTACATAATCGTCATATAAAATATGTACTGTCCTTTATTGTTGCATCAACATTATCACCTTACCTTTCGCCTACTATACACCTTTTTTATTGACTTTCCTCTCCTCCCTCTTTTGTATATCCACTTTTTTATTTTCATTGGATCTATACCCATAGTAAAGTAGAGCACATGTAATAACTGAACCCACAATATATCCTAAAAAACACCCTAACCAAAACATAATGTAACCGCCTCTATTCATTATAAATTTTATGTAATACAACCCTTTACATGCTCAATCGTTTATTTCTATAAACTATACACTCTCGTTATTCATACCATTATTTCTCCCCTTACCTCAAATAACAATTTTTTTATTTATCATAAAGTTAACACTCTCGTTAAACAAATATAAAGATTGCTGTATTTCTTACTTTTCTCCTTGAAAACGATATATACTATATTTGAAATAAGCGGGTGCGTCTGCTTAGTATCTAAATTCCCGTGCAATACCCCCAATCCTATCATCTTTTACAATAACGTTTTGCTTATTTTTTGTACTTATAATACGCCATCAACTCTTCTTCATTTTAACTTTAATCATGAAACAAAAAAATCCCCTCAAAGCATGAACTTTAAGGGGGAGCCTGTTTTTTATTTACTTATATACGTACAGCTGTACCACTTACAGCAACCATTAACATTCCATCACGAACAACTTCGTAATCTACGTCAATACCAACGATAGCGTTCGCACCTTTTTGTTTTGCAAGTTCTTTCATTTCATCCATCGCGATATCACGAGCTTCTTTTAGCTTGCTTTCATAAGAACCAGCACGGCCACCGACAACATCACGAACTGAAGCAAATAAATCACGAACAATATTTGCACCCATAATAGCTTCACCATTTACAATATCAATATACTCAATAATTTCTTTACCTTGGATTCCAGACGTTGTTGTTACAATCATGACTGACACTCTCCTAATAAGTTGTAGTTTTAATAAGCTTTCTTATGTCTTTATTATGACATGGAAAAAGTATCTAATCTATTGAATTACCTTACAGGAGTGTGACAATTTTGTAAGGATGAAACGCCTATTATTTTTAATAAAGCGCTTTAACATTTGGATACATAAATGATTCTCTATTTTCTTTCCAGTCCTTTTCTACTTCTTTAAAGGTTGGTCGCCCTAACTCTTCCTTGTTTTTCTGTTTATGAAACCATTTCTTCACATACTTCTCTCCATTTTTATTTTGAACCGTACAAAGGAAACTATTACTACTATCCTTTACTATTTTTACAATCACGAAAAGACGCTCCTTCCCTTTTCAATAACAGAATAGAACTTGATCTTTTACTATAAGCCCTTCCTCTCTTATAGTCATACGACTCCTCGGCCGCGCCAAAGTTGTAAGATCAAAAAACGATATTCACTATGTTTAATATGTGACGTACATATTATTTAAAGAAATCAGAGTTATAAGCATTATGCTTATCAAATATTTTATAGATTTCTAACTTATCATCTAATTTTGCATCTACTAAAATTAATATATTTCCATCGTAAATGTATTCTTCATATTTCTTAGCATGTTCTTCAGGAATTCCTAATCCGATAAATGCTCCTATTAAACTTCCAGCTCCTCCGCCAATACCGGCTCCTCCAATAGCTGCTGCGATAGGTCCTGCCGCTACGATTGGACCCATTCCAGAAACGGCAAGTATACCAAGACCTGTTAATAAACCACCGAGTCCGCCTGCTACTCCTCCTGCCACAAGCCCTGTCGCTGAAAAGATATCCGCTTTATGTGCAGTTTCATGATTCACCTTTTCACCCGATTTTTCTTCCAGATGTTCAATTTCCTTTTGATCCTTTGCAATAGCTGAAATATTATCCGCCGAGTATCCTTTATCATTTAATTCATTAATAACACATGCCGCATCATCAATTGTTCTAAAAACACCTACTATTTTTCTATCTACATTCATAACTATTAACCTCCTAAAGTTTTATATAATGTATCTTTATCTTTCTTCATTTCTATATACACTAATCTTCTTATTAACATAACCATTTACGAAAAAAGCGAATAATAAAAGGATTACAAGCGAACTACTTAACAAGTAAATTAAATCAAATGTAATATCAATCATCATTTCATTCATGTATACCAGACTCCTTTTTATTTAAAGTAAAAGTATATTTTTATAGGCTAGAAATTTTATGATTCATCTTCAGTCAATCTCTTTGTAGTATATGTATACCCTTCGTAACCCTTTCTAAACGTAAAAATACTATAATTATATTTTTTCTTATTTATATGTTTAACATTTTTTAAAACGGGTATGTTTATATTGTTATGCTTACTATATGGAAAGGAATATTTCGATGAATGCAATCCAATCTACTACTATTCTTTATAATGAAACACCTACAATAACGCAGATGCATCATTTTTATGCTTTAATGACAACATTTCAAACTAATTTATTTATAAGTAAACATGGAACACTTACTTCTATTAAAAGCTTAAGCACATTAATATCCTTTTTCCTTACTGTAAAAAAGAGAGAGCTTGTATTATTTATCTTTGAAGGAATAGATGCAAAAAAAGCTTTAAGAACACTCTTTCCTTCTTAAAAGTTTTATTATCCCCCTATTCCCTCGATCGTTACTTTTCATATATGTTTTTATATTTCAAAATGATTTCCTCTATTAAAAAAGAACCCCCTAATACAATAGGGGGATTTCTAGTTTGGCCTTATAAAAACTGATATAATATATATTACGTTTTTCATTCTTTACAATTGAAAACTTTGAATAACCTTGAAGGTAGGAATTTTTAATGAAATCGAAAGCAAAATTTAGTATTCGCTACAAAATTATGGCTGGTTATTTAGTTATCATTTTGTTCTTACTTATCTCTTTCATTATGTTAAACAATGAGATTTCTAATTTACAAAAATCTCGTAATTTTATTATTGATCACGATTTTAAAGTTCTTAATTTAACGAATCAAGTGGAGAAAGAATTGCTAACAATTGAAAATAAAGCGAAAGGATTTATTACTTCTAATGATGCAAATTACGTTCAATCCCTTAACGCTGCAGAAAAGGATTACGAAAAACATTATCAAGATCTTTTTGCTCTATTAGAGGATAACCCCTCTCAGCAAGAAAAATTAAAACAGATTAATGAAAACATCAATAGTTGGATTAATAAAGAGATTCACCCATTAATTACAAATCACAATAGTAATAACATACAAGCAATCGATACGACTCAAATTCAATCATTACAATCGCAGCTAACTAGCTTCCGTGGTGTAGAGGAGCAACTAACGAAAAAAAGAGCTGCACAATTAGATACTGAAAATAATAAATTAGAGCTTTGGTTATACAGTTTATTGTTCTTACTTTCTTGTATTTCCATTATCGTTTCACTTTATATTTCTAATTCCATTACAAAAACGATTAAAAATGTAATTCAAGCTATTAAATCTATTTCTTCTAAAGAAAAAATTACTGAAAGAATTCATGTAAACACACATGATGAAATAAAAGATCTTGCTCATACAACGAACCATCTACTAGACGAAATATCTAAAAGGGAGTGGTTACAAACCGAGCTTGCAGAATTAATTTTAATGTATCAAGGTGTACCTTCTATTGAGATGTTAGGTAACAAAATTCTTAGTGGAATGATACAAAAAACGCAAACTTCTTGCGGTGCATTCTATGTACGTGAAGAAATTGAAGACACTGTCTACTATGTGAAGAAAGCTTCTTTCGCCGATCAAGGTTCTGATGTTGGAAAACAATCCATTAAAATGGGTGAAGGTTTAATTGGGCAATGTGCTTTAGAAAAACAAAGCTTTATTCTTCGAGAAATTCCAGAAGAATTTCGTTATGTCACTAGCGGCTTATTAGAAATACGCCCTCAAAACCTACTAGTCATCCCTATCTTATTTGAAGATGAAGTGATTGCAGTAATGGAGTTAGTAAGTGTAACTGAGATTTCAGACTTGCATCAAGATTTAATTCAACAAACTGTTGATAACCTAGGTTTAACAATCCATAGTATTATGGGACGTATGCGAATTCAAACTCTTTTACATGAATCACAAGCAATGACAGAAGAGTTGCAAGTTCAATCAGAAGAATTGCAAACGCAAGCTGAGGAACTACAAATGCAAGCCGAAGAATTAAGAACAACGAATGAACAATTAGAGTCTAGAACGGAAGAGGCCGAGCAAAAGACAGCTGACTTACAAATTACTAAATCAGAATTAGAAGAAAAAGCAAGTGAGTTATTACGTAGCTCAAAATACAAATCAGAATTCCTAGCAAATATGTCACATGAATTACGCACACCATTAAATAGTATTTTACTATTATCTGAAATGTTAAGAGAAAATCATGATAATCATTTATCCGATGATGAAATTGAATTAGCAACTGTCATTCATTCATCAGGGAAAGATTTACTTACTCTAATTAATGACATACTAGATTTATCTAAAGTAGAAGCAGGCAAACTAGACATCATTTTTGAAGCAACGAACATAAGTGATATGGCAGCAAATATGCATCAAAACTTTTTACATATAGCTGCACAGAAAAATGTTGAATTTATGATTGAAGACAGTGATACGATTCCTGATCTGTTTTATACAGATGCAAAACGGATTGAGCAAATTATTAAAAACTTATTATCCAATGCATTTAAATTCACAGAAAAAGGATCCGTTTCTTTACATTTCGATTCGATAGAAACAACCAATTTGAGTCATGATATGCAGTCTATAAGTAAAGATTGGATTACAATTTCGGTAAAAGATACTGGTATTGGTATCGCTACAGAACAGCATCAACTCATTTTCGAAGCCTTTCAACAGGCAGATGGCGCAACGATTCGAAAATATGGTGGTACAGGATTAGGGTTATCTATTTGTAAAGAGTTTGCTAGATTATTAGGTGGTTGGATTACGTTAGAGAGTAACGTAGGAGAAGGCAGTACTTTCACCGTATATATCCCTAACCTTCCAAATGGGTTAACTGATATACAAGTATCCAATTTAGAAGTTGCAGCAACGATAGAAGATGTTATTCCTGCTGAAGTTATTGAGGAAACTATCGTGACGCCAGAAACAAATAACGTCTTCCAAGAGAAAACTATTTTAATTGTCGATGATGATCATCGAAATATATTTGCATTACAAAACGCATTAGAAAAACAACATGCCAATATTATTACTGCACAAAACGGCATAGAGTGTTTAGAAATACTAAAAAACAATACAAATATTGACCTTATTTTAATGGATATTATGATGCCGAATATGGACGGTTATGAAACGATGGAACATATCCGAATGAACTTAGGGTTACATGAAGTACCTATTATCGCATTAACTGCTAAAGCAATGCCAAATGATAAAGAAAAATGTTTATCTGCTGGCGCTTCAGATTATATAAGTAAACCATTAAATTTACATCAACTTTATTCGGTAATGAGTGTATGGTTAATAAAATAAGTGAGGTTTAGTTTAAGTGGAAAATAAGTATTATAATTTTGATCCATCCGTAGATATGGATAAGCGCACGAACTTAGAAATTGAATTACTGTTGGAAGCGGTATTTAAACTATCTGGCTTCGATTTTCGCCAATATGCTCGCACATCTATTTATAGAAGAATTTGTAATCGAATGCAGCTCTCTAATATCCCAACCATTTCAAAGTTAATTGAAAAAGTAATTCATGAGGAAGGGTTTTTAGAACAGTTATTAAATGATTTCTCCATTAATGTAACTGAAATGTTCCGTAACCCTAACTTTTTTAAAGCGCTAAGAGAGCATGTGATTCCTGAATTAAAAAAGTATCCTGAAATTAGAATTTGGCATGCTGGATGCGCAACCGGTGAAGAAGTATTATCAATGTCCATCTTACTTCACGAAGAAGGATTAAGTGAAAAAGCTGTTATTTACGCAACAGATATGAATACCGATGTGTTAGAAAAAGCAAAACAAGCTATCCTTCCGTTAAATAAAATGCAAACTTATACGAAAAATTATTTACAAGCTGGTGGTACACAAGCATTTTCTAACTATTATTCAACAGATAATCGTTTCGCTTATTTTAATCCCTCTCTTTTACAAAACATTATTTTTGCACAGCATAATTTAGTAACCGATCAATCTTTTAACGAATTTCATATTATACTTTGCCGTAACGTTTTAATTTACTTTACGAGTAAACTTCAAAACCAAGTACAGCAACTATTTTATGAAAGTTTAGGTCACAATGGATTCCTATGTTTAGGAAATAAAGAAACTCTTCGTTTTTCACATATAATGCCGCATTATATCCAATTTAATCCGAACGAACAAATCTATCAAAAAATACAATAAAAAGCGTATGAAATCCTCTGTTTGGATTTCATACGCTTTTTATTTCGCATTCGTTTGTATCATAATTAGACACATATCATCTGATTGTGCTTTCTTCTGTTCTTCCTTATAAAACCCTTCTATCTCTCCTTCTAAATCTCCCCATTTTCTTTCGGTAAAAGCACGTAATTTCTCTTCAGATTCAAATTCATCATTTGCAATTGCTTCAAGAACACCATCTGTAAACAATACGATTTGAGCGTTCTTCTCAAAAGGTATAACTGTCTTTTCAACTTTTATTTCATCAAAAAATCCTACTGCACAACTCCCGCGATTTAGTTCGACTACATTCGCTTCATCAACTAAAACGTATCCAGAAGGATGTCCTGCATTTACATATTCAATTGTTCTCTTTTCTGTATCAACTACTAAGTATATCGCTGTAAAATAATATGGGATATTGTCATTCTCATTATGTAAAAGAGTCATATATTTATTTAAGTCTTTAATGACAAGTTCTGGATCGATTAAACATTTAATCGATTCACGTAATACAGACGAGATAAACATACAAACTAATGAAGCAGATATACCATGTCCCATCACATCTAATAATATAATACCGTAGCGGTTTTCATCGATTTTATACCAATAATACATATCTCCAGCTAGTTTGAATGAAGGTAGGTAACTTGCTTCAATTTTTATATGATCTTCTCTTAATGGGCTACTTAATAAGTTTCTTTGTACTTGTGTAGCTAAATCTAATTCATTACGAAGATTTTCCTCTTGTTCTTTATGCCAATTTAATTCTGATTTCAAGCGTAATGCTACACGCATACGCGCTAACAATTCAACTTTATTTATAGGTTTCGTAATATAATCCATTGCGCCTATATCAAGCGCTTCAGCTAATTTATTCGCATCTTCTAAAGCTGTTACAAAAATAATAGGAATATCTTTAAACTTCTCCTCTTTTTGTAATCGCCTACAAACTTCAAGTCCATCAATTTCAGGCATCATAATATCTAATAGTATTAAATCAATTTCATTATGCCTGGAAGAATCTTTTCCAAAATGGATGTATTCGAAAAGCTCTTGTGCAGAATGAAGCGATACAAGATCCTGATATCCGGCTTGTTTTAAAATTTTTTCAATTACAAAGATGTTAACCGGATTATCATCGACAATTAAAATGGACACAAGTTATTTCCCCTTTTCTTATTTAAAATGTAAAT
>Ga0102589_1003255_pt1 | contig 17246 bp, 15 predicted proteins | sample AraplaMF_Col_mLB_FD_76858 | JGI IMG/M metagenome (GOLD analysis project Ga0102589, IMG submission 76858) | Arabidopsis root microbial communities from the University of North Carolina, USA - plate scrape MF_Col_mLB | ecosystem: Host-associated > Plants > Roots > Endosphere | place: USA... | reverse complement strand
CTTTATCTTTATCCGCTACAGTAATGATTACTGATCCGTGCGTTGGAATGTTAATTCCAGAAGCAACAAGTCCTTTATATAGTGCTTTTTCAAGCGTCAAGTCTTTCCCCATTACTTCCCCTGTTGATTTCATTTCAGGCCCTAATGTTGTATCAACTGAACGTAGTTTCGCAAATGAGAATACTGGGGCTTTTACATACACTTCATTCTCTTCTGGGCGATAGCCAGTTTCATATCCTTGTTCTACAAGGTTTTGACCTAAAATAACTTTCGTTGCGATATTCGCCATTGGTACACCTGTAATTTTGCTTAAGAATGGTACTGTACGGCTCGCACGTGGGTTTACTTCAATTACATACACTTCGTCTTTGAATACTACAAACTGGATATTCAGTAATCCAACAATGTTTAATCCTTTTCCAAGTGCAATTGTATTTTCAATGATTTGTTCTTTCAGTTTTGCAGATAAGCTTTGCGGTGGATATACTCCAATTGAGTCACCAGAGTGAACTCCAGCGCGTTCAATATGTTCCATGATACCTGGAATGAATACATTTTCACCGTCTGAAATTGCATCTACTTCAATTTCTTTACCAACCATATAGCGGTCAATTAATACCGGATGATCCGCATGAACCTTAACCGCATTTTTCATGTAGTGCAGTAGTTCTTCTTGACGATATACGATTTCCATCGCACGCCCACCTAGTACGTAAGATGGTCTTACTAATACTGGGTAACCAATTTCTTCAGCGATTGCTACCGCTTGTTCTACAGTCGTTGCTGTTTTACCAACTGGTTGCGGAATACCAAGCTGTGTTAAGGCTGCTTCAAATTTATCACGATCTTCTGCACGGTCTAAATCTTCAAGAGATGTTCCTAAAATTTTCACACCATGCGCTTCCAATTTTGCAGCTAAGTTAATTGCCGTTTGTCCACCGAACTGAACGATAACACCTTCTGGTTTCTCTAAATCGATGATGTGCATTACATCTTCGATTGTTAATGGCTCAAAGTATAACTTATCAGAAATACTGAAGTCTGTTGAAACTGTTTCTGGGTTATTATTAATAATAATCGCTTCATATCCAGCTTCTTTAATTGCCCATACAGAGTGAACTGTTGCATAGTCAAATTCAACACCTTGACCGATGCGGATTGGACCAGATCCAAGTACAACTACGCTTTTACGATCTGTAACGATTGATTCATTTTCATCGCCATATGTGCTGTAGTAGTAAGGCGTTGCAGATTCGAATTCTGCCGCACAAGTATCAACCATTTTGAATACTGGCGTCATATTATTTTCTTTACGCATATCGTAAATTTCACGCTCAGTTTTATTCCAAGCTGCTGCGATGTAGTGGTCACTGAATCCCATTTCTTTCGCAGATTGTAATACTTCCATATTTCCTACATTCGCTTTTACTTCGCGTTCCATGTTTACGATGTTTTCAACTTTTTGTAAGAAGAAGAAGTCCATTTCACACCATGAGTTGATTTCTTCTTTCGTTACACCTTGACGAATTGCTTCTGCTACAATAAACAGGCGCTCATCATCCGCTTTAATAATGCGCTTTTTCATCGTTTCTTTATCAAGTTCTTTTAAGTGATCTAACTCTAAGTGATAAATGCCAAGTTCTAGAGAGCGAACCGCTTTTAATAATGATTCCTCTAAGTTACGTCCAATTGACATAACTTCACCAGTTGCCTTCATCTGTGTTCCAAGCGTTCTGTTCGCTGATTCAAACTTATCAAATGGCCAGCGTGGAATTTTTGAAACAACATAATCTAATGCTGGCTCGAAGCAAGCATATGTTTTTTGTGTTACTGGGTTTACAATTTCATCTAATGTTAAACCGACTGCAATTTTCGCCGCTAATTTTGCAATTGGATATCCAGTTGCTTTAGATGCTAGCGCAGATGAACGACTTACACGTGGATTTACTTCGATTACATAGTATTGGAAGCTATATGGATCAAGTGCAAGCTGAACGTTACATCCACCTTCAATTCCTAATGCACGAATAATTCTTAATGAAGTATTACGTAACATTTGATATTCACGGTCACTTAATGTTTGGCTTGGCGCTATAACAATGGAATCTCCTGTATGCACACCAACTGGGTCAATATTTTCCATATTACATACTACAATCGCATTATCGTTCGCGTCGCGCATTACTTCATATTCAATCTCTTTAAAACCAGCGATACTTTTTTCCAATAAGCATTGCGTTACTGGGCTATGTTTTAAACCGCTTGTTACAGTTTCAATTAGCTCTTTTTCATCATGGCAAATCCCGCCGCCAGTTCCGCCTAGCGTAAATGCAGGACGAACGATTACTGGATAACCAATTTCATTTACAAATTCATACGCTTCATCAAGGTTATGAATAATTTCACTAGGCGGTACTGGTTCGTTTAAATCTCTCATTAATGTACGGAATAAATCACGATCTTCCGCCTGCTCGATTGCTGATAATTTTGTGCCTAAAATTTCAACTCCGCACTCGTCAAGTACGCCTGATTTTGCAAGTTCAACAGCCATGTTTAAACCTGTTTGACCACCTAATGTTGGTAAGATCGCATCTGGACGTTCTTTGCGAATAATACGGCTTACGAATTCTAATGTTAATGGCTCAATGTATACTTTATCTGCTGTTGCAGTATCCGTCATAATTGTTGCTGGGTTTGAGTTAACAAGGATTACTTTGTAACCTTCCTCTTTAAGAGATTGACAAGCTTGTGTACCAGAATAATCAAACTCCGCTGCTTGCCCAATTACAATTGGTCCTGATCCGATTACTAAAATTGTGTTAATGTCTAGGCGTTTTGGCATAACTCTTCCCCTTCTTTCTTGAAGTTTTCAATCATTGTTAAGAAATCTTCGAATAAATCATTTGCATCTTCTGGTCCTGCTGAAGCTTCTGGATGGTATTGTACTGTAAATGCTGGGAATTTCTTATGACGAAGACCTTCTACTGTTCCATCATTTAAAGCTACATGTGTAATTTCAAGCTCTGTATTTTCAACTGATGCTTCTTCTACTGCATAACCATGATTTTGAGAAGTAATTGCTACTTTTCCAGTTGCAAGGTGTTTTACTGGATGGTTTAAACCACGGTGACCGAATTTTAACTTACTTGTATTTGCACCAGATGCTAAAGCGAATAATTGATGTCCAAGACAGATCCCAAATAAAGGTACTTTTCCAATGATTTCTTTTAACATTTCAATCGCTTCCGGTACATCTTTTGGATCCCCAGGTCCATTACTTAACATAATTCCATCTGGGCTTAGGCGTAAAATTTCTTCAGCTGTTGTATTGTAAGGTACAACAATTACATCACAGTCGCGCTTATTTAATTCTCGTAAAATACCATGTTTCATTCCGAAGTCAACAAGTACAACACGATGACCACGGCCTGGGCTTGGGTATGGATCTTTTGTTGATACGCGTTTTACATGATCTGTAAAGACTGTCGCTTTTAATTGGCTAACGATGTATTCTACATCCGCATCCATGTTGCAAAGACGTCCGCGTAATGTTCCATATTGACGAATTTTTCGCGTTAATTTTCTTGTATCAATTCCTGCTAATCCAGGAATATTTCTTTCTTTTAAATATGCATCTAACGAAATTTCACTTCGGAAGTTAGATGGATGATCACAAATTTCGTTTACAATTAAACCATTTACAGATGGATGAATAGATTCAAAGTCATCACGATTAATTCCGTAGTTTCCGATTAACGGATACGTAAATGTTACAATTTGACCGCAATATGATGGATCAGATAATGTTTCTTGATATCCTGTCATTCCTGTTGTAAATACAACCTCACCTGACTTTTCGATTTCTCCTCCGAAACCTTTTCCAATTAATACTGTTCCATCTTCTAAGATAAGTTGTCTTTTCATACTAATGCACTCTCCTTTTGCCATGCGATCTTACCACCAACGATTGTCATAACCGGCCAACCTTGGCATTTCCAACCTGCGAATGGTGTATTCTTTCCTTTTGATAAGAATGTTGTTGGATCAATTTCTTCTTCTTGTTCTAAATCGATAATTGTGATATCAGCTGCTCTACCTTCTTTCAGGCGACCTGCTTCTAAACCAAATGTATCAGCCGGCTTTTCTGTTAAGAATTGAATTAGCTGTTCTAATGTGATAATTCCTTTTTTCACAAGGTTTGTATATAAGAGTGGGAATGCTGTTTCAAAACCAGTAATTCCGAATGGTGCTCTTTCAATACCTTGTGCTTTCTCTTCCGCAGCGTGCGGTGCATGGTCAGTTGCAATCATATCGATTGTTCCATCTAATAATCCTTCAATTAAAGCTTCATGGTCTTCTTTTCCTCGAAGCGGCGGATTCATTTTAAAGTTTGAATCAACTGATGGGATATCATCTTCACATAATACTAAGTGATGCGGTGTTACTTCTGCTGTTACTTTAATTCCAGCACGTTTTGCATCACGGATTACACGTACAGATCCTTTTGTACTTACGTGACATACGTGATAGTGACAATCTGCTGCTTCCGCAAGTAATATGTCCCGGGCAATATGTACGGATTCGCATACTGATGGGATACCGTTTAATCCGTGTTTCTTAGAAAACTTCCCTTCATGTACACAACCTTTATTAATCAATGTATTCTCTTCACAGTGTGCAACGACTGCCATATTTAATTTTGCTGCACGTTTCATAGCAGCTAGCATCATGCTTGCATCTTGTACCCCTACTCCATCGTCAGTAAACGCGAATGCACCAAGTTCTTTTAATGTTTCAAAGTCTGTCATTTCAGAACCTGCTTGGCGTACTGTAATTGCACCATATGGTAATACATTTACATGCGCTTTTTCTTTAATTCGCTTTTGCAAGTCTTCCATATGTTCTTTGCTGTCTGGTACTGGGCGTGTATTTGGCATTGCACAAATTGTTGTAAAGCCACCCTTTGCTGCTGCAAGTGTACCTGTTTCAATTGTTTCTTTATGTTCACCACCTGGTTCGCGAAGATGAACGTGTACATCTACTAATCCAGGTGAGATTAATTTTCCGTTTACATCGATTACTTCAGCATTATCTGCCGTAATATTTTCTGCTACTTTCGCAATTTTACCGTCTTGTACGAGAAGATCTGTTACTACAATGTTTCCTTCTTCATTTAGATAGCGTCCATTTTTAAACAAATAATTCATGTTTCATTCCTCCTAATACATTTGGTAACGCGCGTTTTAGCACAGCCATTCTTACGTAAACTCCATTTTCCATCTGTTTGAAAATACGGGAACGCTCACACTCAACAAGTTCACTCGCAATTTCTACATCGCGATTTACAGGAGCTGGATGCATAATAATGCTTCCTTGTTTCATACGTTTTTCTCGTTCAATTGTTAAACCGTGCTGCTCATGATACTCTTTCATGATGTCTGTTTCATAATGGTCATGACGCTCATGTTGCACACGAAGTAACATCATCACATCAACTTCTGGAACAAGTTCATCTAATTCTTTGTATGTTCCGAATGTTTTTGTTTCACCTTTCCACTCTTCTGGGCTAGCAAAGTAAATTGTTGCTCCTAATTTCGTTAATGCTTCCGCATTGGAACGAGCTACTCGGCTATGACGAATGTCTCCAACAATCGCAATCTTTAATCCTTCAAAGCTTCCAAACTCTTGTTTAATTGTTAGAAGATCTAGCAGGCATTGCGTTGGATGATTTCCACATCCATCTCCAGCATTTAGGATTGGAATACTTACTTTATCTTTTAGTTCATCGAAGTAGCGATCTTGCTGATGGCGGATGACTACCGCTCTTGTTCCGATTGATTCTAGTGTTCTTATCGTATCGTATAACGTTTCTCCTTTTTGTACGCTAGAGGAATCTACTTCGAAATTTAGCACATCAAGTCCTAATTTCTTCTCGGCAACTTCGAAGCTAAACTTTGTTCTTGTACTGTTTTCGAAGAATAAGTTTGCTACAAATGTTTGCTCTGTTGATTTTCTCTCTTTTCCATTCGCAAAATCTTCTGCGTCTTTTAGGATTTCTGAAATCTCTTCTTTCGATAATTCACTCATCGTTAACAAATGGCTCATTGTCATCCCTCATCTTTCTGATTTTTATGATAACACCTTTGGTATTTATATAACAATAACTGCATAAAAATACCCTAGTCATGTGAGACTAGGGTGCAAGAAAGAAGCTCCCCTTTTTCGTCTCACAGGACTGAATTAAAAGGTTGTTTTTATGAAGCAATCTGCTTAGATTGTTGTTTTTGTTTCATTTCAGGTAATAGTAGATTTAATAGTACACCTACAATTGCTGCAAGTGCCATGCCTTCTACTTGGAAAGATTCTCCAACGCGTAGTACTGCGCCGCCAATACCGATTACCAGGATTACTGATGCAATCATTAAGTTTCGTTTATCACTTAGGTCTGTTTTATCATCTACCATCATGCGTAAACCACTTGATGCGATTACACCGAAAAGTAAGATCGATACTCCGCCCATAACTGGTGTTGGAATCGAGTGAATCAGTGCTGAAATCTTACCGATAAATCCGAACATAATCGCGAACACCGCTGATCCAATGAATAGGTATACACTGTATGCTCTTGTAATTGCTAGTACACCGATGTTTTCACCGTATGTTGTATTCGGTGGTCCACCTATTAATGATGCAATTAATGTTGCTACCCCATCCCCGAAGATCGAGCGATGTAGACCTGGTTTTTCAATTAGATCTCTTTTAATGACATTTCCAAGTACAATTTGGTGCCCGATATGTTCTGAGATTGTTACGAGTGCAACTGGTACCATTAAGAGTACAATCTTCCATGAAAACTCTGGAGTATATGTTACAAATGGTATTGTGAAGTCTGGTACGTCAAACCATTTTGCCTCAGCTACCGGTTTTAAATCTACAAGCCCTTGGAAGTAAGCGAAGATATATCCCCCGACGATTCCAAGTAAAACTGGTATGATGCTGAAAAATCCTCTTCCGAATATGGAGCAAATGATTGTAATTGCTAATGTTACTAATGCTACTGAAAAGTGAGTAAAGCTATACTTGCCATCCGCACCATTCATCGCCATATCAACTGCTGTATGTGCTAAAGCTAAACCGATAACCATTACGACTGGACCAACTACGATTGGTGGGAGTAACTTCATGATCCACTCTGATCCTGACTTCTTAATTCCCAGTGAAATTAAGATGTAAACAAGTCCTGCTAGTAAGCCACCAAGCATTGCTGCTCCTGGCCCACCTGCTGTTTTTGCTGTAATGATTGGTGCGATAAACGCAAATGATGATCCTAGATATGCTGGTACTTGACCTTTTGTTATAAGAAGGAACGCTAGTGTTCCTAATCCACTTGATATTAAAGCTACTGATGGGTTCAGTCCTGTTAAAAATGGAACAAGCACTGTTGATCCAAACATAGCGAACAAATGCTGTATACTTAAAAATAACCATTTCCCGGGTTTCGGTACTTCCTGAACGTCTAACACTGGCTTTTGCTCCATTGTTATATCCTCCTTCAGTTTAAAACTTTGCAATAAAAAAACTCTTTGTGACTGTGCACAAAGAGTCCTATACTTTCGTATGTCAAATTTGACATACAAAAGTCAAGACCCTTTGGCAGCCTCACAGGACTACATTTAAAAGGGCTTTACTTATCGTATATACTTACTCGATCTTGTTGATCTGTCTCTTGCAAATCAACTTCAATACGCTCTTCACTTGATGTTGGAATATTTTTCCCTACATAATCAGCGCGAATTGGTAATTCACGATGACCTCTGTCTACAAGAACCGCAAGCTGGATTTGTGACGGTCTACCTAAATCCATCAGAGCATCCATTGCTGCTCGAACCGTTCTTCCTGTATATAGTACATCATCCACTAGAATAACTTTCTTTTTCGTAATGTCCACAGGAATATCAGAACCTTTTACAAGTGGCTCTTTATTTTTAGATTGTAGTGTTAAATCATCACGATACAATGTAATGTCTAACTCCCCTACTTCTATTTCTTTCCCTTCAATTTGACCAATGCGTTCTGCTAAACGCTGTGCAATAAAGATACCACGTGTTTTAATCCCGACAAGAACACAATTATCAACACCTTTATTACGTTCCACAATTTCATGACTGATGCGTGTTAAAGCGCGGCGAATCATTTGGTCATCTAAAACGACTGCTTTTTCTTGCATGTTCTACACCTCCAAGCTTTTTTCTTGCGTGAGAGGAATGGTATAAAAAAAGTCCTCTCAGCGTGTGCGAGAGGACTTTTGAAAAAAGGGTATAACTATACCCTAAGTATTTCAAACCGTTACCTTCTCAACCTCACGGGGCTGTGTTAAAGGATCATTATTTAACTGTTGTTAGTATCGCAAATTCCATTTGTTTTGTCAATACTATTTCCGTAAAACATTTAAGACTTCTTCAAACACTGCTGGAACTGGTGCCTCAAACTCGATATATTCTCCTGTACGAGGGTGATCAAATCCTAAGATTCCTGCATGAAGCGCCTGTCCATTTATATCTAACGTCTTTTTCGGACCATATTTCGGATCTCCCGCAATCGGGTATCCAATATATTTCATATGAACACGAATTTGGTGCGTACGGCCGGTTTCTAAACGACATTCTACAAGTGTAAAATCTTTAAATCGTTCTAACACCTGGAAATGCGTAACAGCATTCTTCCCATTTTCATCAACCGTCATACTTTGGCGTTCCTTTTTATCACGGCCAATTGGAGCATCAATTGTCCCTTTATCATGTGGAATTACACCATGGACGATTGCTTTATATCGTCTTGTTACTGTTTTTTCTACAAGCTGATTTACAAGAGATTCATGTGCCATATCATTTTTAGCAACCATCAATAAACCAGATGTGTCTTTATCAATACGATGCACAATACCAGGACGCATTACACCGTTAATACCTGATAGATCTGTACAATGATACATTAATCCATTTACAAGGGTACCACTTGTATGTCCAGGAGCTGGATGTACAACCATACCGCGTGGTTTATTGACAACTAATACATCTGCATCCTCATAATAAATTTCTAAGTTCATATCTTCTGCACGAATATCTAGTTCTTCTGGCTCTGGAATTGCTACCGCAATTTCATCTTTTTCTTTTACTTTATAATTCCCTTTAATGGTATTTCCGTTTACGGTTACAACACCATCTTTAATCCATTGCTGCACCTGTGTACGTGACCATTCATTATTTACACCTGCAACAAACTTATCAATCCGTTCATTTTTTTGTTCTTCTGCAACTGTTACTTGTACTACTTCGCTCATTCAATTACTCCTTCATTTTCTTTCCTTCTAATAATGTTTGGATAATAATTAATACAACTCCAATACATAAAGCTGAGTCAGCTATGTTAAATACCGGATAGTTGTATGAAAAAATATACACGTGAATGAAATCCACCACTTCTTGTCTAAATACACGATCAATAAAATTGCCAATTGCTCCGCCTAAAATAAGGCCTAATGAAACTCCTAGGAGTTTATCTGTTTTCGCATACTTTTTCATATAAAATACGATAAACCCTACAAAAACAACTGTAATAACATAGAAGAACCACATTTTACCTTCTAAAATACCCCAGGCAGCTCCTCTATTCCGATGTGATGTTATGTATAATACATTATCGATAATCGGGATACTTGTACCTAATTCCATGTTCTTTACAATTAACCATTTCGATATTTGATCGATGGCAATGACAAATAAGGCTATTAAATAATATATCATTTTCATTTCCCCCACAAAGACAGTGTACCTCAAAATTTTAGCATAGCTACGGTCTTTTCACAATGAACCTTTACGGAAGAATAAAATAAAATGGAAAAAGGTAATATAATATCATTGTACTATCAGACATTTACTTTCTCATATAAAAATTCATGAATTGTACGAGCTGTTGGCATGATTTGCATTTGCTTTACAGGAATATATTTTCCAGTTTCTTCACAAATTCCATACATATCAATTTCCATTTTAAATAATGCTCGTTCCACATCTTTTAAATCTTCTCTTATATCATGTAAAAATAACTTCTTTTTCGCATCTTCCTTCATGTCATACCCTAGTTCTTGTCCGAATTCCATATGATATGTGTGCATCGCTTCTTTTGCCAGTCGCTCCTGTAATTCTTTTCTCATCAATTGTAATTCTTCTTTGATTTCCATGTAGATTTCATTCACGTGTACATTCCTCCCGGCTGCAATGTACCGTTAGTGTGTCCGAAAATTTCTCACTTACCGCTCACACATTTTTCCTTCCTAGGAAAGAGATGAATCACTGATAAAATAATAATGTCATAAACAAGGTTTTACCACCTGTGAATCATGTAATGCATATAAAAAACTGACTGCAATAATTAGCAGTCAGTTTTTCATTATTATTTTACATAATTTTCTTTTACAACTGTCGCACAACGCTCACATAATGTTTCGTGCTCAACGTCTTTGCCAATTGTTTCAGAAACAATCCAACAACGTTCACATGTTTCACCAGTTGCTTGTACCACAACAACAGCTGTATGCTCATATTTCGGAGCATCTGCTGGAGCTTCCTCAATTGTTCCACCAAGTTTATACTCAGAGACAATAAACAATTGTTTTAAATCTTCACTAATAGACTCTAACATTTGTTTCATTTCTGCAGTTGGATAAAGGGTAATGCTCGCATTTAATGACTTACCGATTACTTTTTCATTACGAGCCACTTCTAACGCTTTTAATACGTCATCGCGAAGGGTCATGAATGCATCCCATTTCGCTTTTAACGCTTCCGCACCTTCTATTTCAACAGCTTCTGGCATATTAGTTAGCTGAACGCTTTCTTCAACCACACCAGGAACATATGGCCATACTTCATCAGCTGTATGCGGTAAGATTGGTGTTACAAGTTTTGTTAATGCAACAAGAACATCATAAAGCACCGTTTGAATTGCACGACGGTCATGATGATTTGCAGCCTCGATGTATAAAATGTCTTTTGCAAAGTCTAAATAAAATGAACTTAAGTCGATTGTACAGAAGTTATGAATTGCATGATATACTGCCGCAAAATCATATGTTTCATATGCTTCTTTTACTTTTGTAATTAAGTCATTTAGTTTCACCAGCATGTAACGATCTACTTCGCGTAGTTCAGCTTTTGCTACTGCATCTTGACTTGGATTAAAGTCAGCTAAATTTCCTAATAAGAAACGGAAAGTATTACGGATTTTACGATATACTTCTGCTACTTGTTTTAAAATATCATCTGAAATACGTACATCAGATTGATAATCAACAGAAGATACCCACAGACGTAAAATATCTCCACCTAATTGGTCCATAATTTTCTTCGGTACAACAATATTCCCGATAGATTTACTCATTTTACGACCTTCACCGTCTAAGACGAATCCATGGCTTAAAACACCTTTATATGGTGCTTTACCTGTTACTGCAACTGCTGTTGATAACGAAGAGTTAAACCAACCACGGTATTGGTCAGATCCTTCTAAATACAAATCAGCTGGACGTTGTAAGTCTTCGCGCTCTTCTAGAACAGCTTGATGAGAAGAACCTGAATCAAACCATACGTCCATAATGTCTGTTTCTTTACGGAACTCACCATTTGGACTAGATGGATGTGTAAATCCTTCTGGTAATAAATCTTTCGCTTCACGTTCAAACCATACGTTAGAACCGTTCTCACGGAATAGATCTGCTACGTGATTGATTGTTTCATCTGTAATAATTGGATCGTTATTCTCTGCATAGAAGACAGGAATTGGTACACCCCACGCACGTTGACGAGAAATACACCAGTCACCACGGTCACGAACCATATTATGAAGACGTGTTTCACCCCATGCTGGCACCCATTTCGTTTCTTCAACGGCTTGTAATAACTCTTTACGGAATGCTTCAATAGATGCAAACCATTGCGCTGTCGCACGGAAGATAATCGGTTTTTTCGTTCTCCAGTCATGTGGATAAGAATGCGTGATAAATGTTAATTTTAATAACGCACCCACTTCTTCTAATTTTTCCGTAATTGGCTTATTTGCTTTATCGTAGAATAAACCTTCAAATCCAGGCGCTTCATTTGTTAATACACCTTTATCATCAACTGGGCAAAGAACCTCTAATCCATATTGTTTCCCAACAATGAAATCGTCTTCCCCATGTCCTGGTGCTGTATGTACACATCCTGTACCAGCATCCGTTGTAACATGTTCTCCAAGCATAACTAAAGAATCCCGATCATAGAATGGATGTTTCGCAACTGTATACTCAAGTTCGCTACCTTTAACTGTTTTCACAACTTCAGCATTTTCCCATTCTAACGTTTTAGAAACTGTGTCAAATAGTTCAGAAGCAATAATATATTTTTCACCATTTACTTTGACAATGCTATATTGAAGCTCTGGGTGAACAGAAATACCTAAGTTTGCTGGTAATGTCCAAGGTGTTGTTGTCCAAATGATAAATTTCTCATCACCTTCTAATACGTTTTTCCCGTCTTTTACTGGGAATGCTACGTAAATAGATGCTGATTTTTTATCTTGATATTCAATTTCAGCTTCAGCTAAAGCAGATTCACTCGTCGGAGACCAATAAACAGGCTTTTGTCCTTTATAGATGTAACCTTTTTTCGCCATTTCACCAAATACTTTAATTTGTTGTGCTTCATACGCTGGCTCTAGAGTGATATATGGATTATCCCAATCTGCACGTACACCAAGGCGTTTAAATTGCTCACGTTGACGATTTACTTGTTCATATGCATACTCTGCACATAATTTACGAAATTCTGCAACCGTCATTTCTTTACGTTTTACACCTTTATTTGTTAAAGCTTGTTCAATTGGTAAACCGTGTGTATCCCATCCTGGTACATATGGTGCACAGTATCCCGTCATCGATTTGTAACGAACAATAAAATCTTTTAATACTTTATTTAATGCATGTCCCATATGAATGTCACCATTCGCATATGGAGGACCATCATGTAATACAAATAAAGGACGGCCTTTTGTATGTTCTTGTACTTTTTCGTAAATATTCATTTCAGCCCATTTTTCTTGCATTGCAGGCTCACGTTTTGGTAAATTCCCACGCATTGGGAATTCTGTTTTCGGCATTAGTAATGTATTTTTATACTCCATGCTCAATTCCTCCTCGAATGTATAAAAGAAAGACCCTAAAAAATGGAATAAAAAAGAGACTTTCTCATCCCAAAAAGGGACGAGAAAGTCTCCCGCGGTACCACCCTAGTAGACCATACATATATGCACTGGTCCTCTTTGTATTCTTAACGCGAATATACGCCTACGCTTACTTTTTTGTTCAGCGCGGAACTCCAGGGTGATTTTCCCATTATCTCCTTATCCTGAGCTTACACCATCCTCAGTTCGCTATATAAGGTATAAAAAAGGTACTTATCCCTATCTTCGTTTTTCTTAATAAATATGTTGTTTAAAATTATATGTAATAATGAGAAAAACGTCAAGCTTACACTGTTTCTTCTTTCTTTAACAGCTCGTCCACTTCTTCTTCTAGCTCAATTAATTTGTCCCAATCATCGTTGTTTAACATTTCAAGCTGCGCTTCTAATAACATACGGAAACGTGTGCGGAATACTTTCGCTTGTTTCTTTAGTTCTTCAATATCAAATGCAACTTTTCTTGATTTCACTAAAGCTTCATTAATAATACGGTCTGCATTTTTTTCAGCTTCACGTACAATTAATTTTGCTTCTTTTTGTGCATTACGCTTTACTTCTTCCGCTGCTTCTTGTGCAACAACGATAGATTTATTTAGTGTATCTTCAATGTTAGAGAAATGATCCAATTTCCCTTCTAGCTGAGCAACTTTTTCTTCTAATGCTTTCTTCTCACGAATGACCAATTCATAATCTTTGATGATCTGATCAAGAAACTCATTTACTTGATCCTCATCATAGCCACGGAATCCGCGACCAAATTCTTTGTTATGAATATCTAATGGTGTTAACGGCACAAACGCCACCTCCAAGTAGTTATCTAAATTTTCCTCTTTTTAATTATATCTTTTCTTCGACAAAATAAGAGATTTTCCTTCTAAAAAACCAATCATTTTAGTATACCATACAAAACTCTCCATTTGTCGCGTTTCGTTTTTCCTTCTACAGAAAATAATTTCCCACGTCCATATCCTCTAACTGAAAAAACATCACCTGGAAAACACTCGTATGCAGTTTGTTCAACCGTTTTCCAATTTACTTTCACAAGACCATTCTTTATAAGCGGCTGTGCTTTTTGCCGTGATATATGGAGCATTTCAGCTAACAGGACATCTAATCGAAGTGATGAAACAGTTCCAGACTGTTCTCTCCACTCTTCTTGTAATTGTAATACTTTATCTGCTTGTACAGAGGAAAGTGAGACCTTCATTTTCCCTATCGATTGTAAATTCATTTCAATGTACGAAACAATCTCTTTTGCAACTATAATTTGGGCACGATTTTCTCGAAGCAAAATATCACCACACTTTTCTCTTGTGAGACCAAGAGACATAAATGCACCTAATATTTGCCTATGTTCAAGCGCATAAAATTTGGAAGGATAGTCAATTTCTAATACTTCAACTTGAAAATCTTCTTCATTTAAATTAAGGTAACTCGGATAAATAAGAGCTCTTTTCCTTTCCGCTTTTGGCGTAGCACCATAAAGTCGTAAAGTAGCATCTCCTTGATTCCCCACTATCGTAGCAACAATTTGCTGCTGACGTGGATCAAGAAAATCCGTTAGTTTCACTTGATGATATTCTTCAGCCATCTGTTTCCATTCTAATGCTTTATCAACAAAGACCACTTCTTCAGGTCTAAAATGCTCATAGATGCTCATTCATGCAACCTCTTGTTACAAGAAATAACGAAACAGACTTACTAAACCACTACTAGCCAATTTCAACGCAATAATTGCGACAATTGGAGAAATATCAATCATACCAAAAGGTGGGATAAATCTCCGAAACGGCTCTAAATATGGTTCACAAATACGCGCTAGAAAATCACCAAATGTCGATTCTCTAGCCCCTGGAAACCAAGATAGAAGAATATAGATAATAAGCGCCCAGGAATAAATCTGGATGATCCAAAGCAATGCTTGTAAAATAGTTATCATGGCGTATTACCACCTCTTTATATTTGTCTCTTCCTCTTCACCGAACAACTCAGAAATGGCCCCAACAATATCGACAGTCTCAGGTGTACAAATAAATGTTTTCGGTCCTAATTTTTGAATATCCCCGCCTATAGCGTATACAGTACCACTTAAAAAGTCAACGATACGTACAGCTTGATCTGTGGACATTCTTTGCAAATTAATGACAACAGCTCTTCTTCCTTTCAAATGATCCGCAATACCTTGTGCTTCCGAATATGTACGCGGTTCTAGTAAAACAACTTTAGAAGACTGCTTTGCTGTTTCAATACTTACAATATTTTGTTTTGGCTGTGCTTTCGTAACCGGGATATCCTGCTGCTGAGGTTCCTGTTTTTTCATTTCAACTTGCTCCTTTTCCTTTTCGTAAGCTTCTCGCTCTTCTGGTGTGTCAAAAAAGAAGTACTTTACTTTTGACCAACTCATAATAACATTCTCCTTCCTTTTACGCTTTTCCTACTAAAATCGTTCCCAAACGAATATATGTAGCGCCTTCTTCAATTGCAATTGTATAATCATTTGACATTCCCATAGATAACTCTTCACACGGAGCATTTGATAACTCTAGTTCCTGCACTTGTTTTTGCACCCCACGTAACACCTTAAAACAATGACGGATTTCTGCTTCTTCCTCAGTAAATGGTGCCATTGTCATTAATCCAACCACTTCAATTTTATCAAACTCTTGCAAAGCACGAATAAACGCAATCGTTTCCTCAGCTGCTATCCCCTGCTTCGATTCTTCAGACGATGTTTTCACTTGTACAAAACATCGAACCTGCTTTGTAGCACGCTTTTGGATTTCTTTTGCTAGCGAAATGCGATCCAATGAATGCAAATAATCAACTTTATCAATAATTTCTTTTACTTTTCTCGTTTGTAACGAACCAATGAAATGCCAGCTTACTTTTGAACCGAAATGCTCATACTTTTGTAAAAGACCTTCATTACGATTCTCACCTAAATCAGTAAGTCCAGCTTCTATTACTTCATTTGTTTTTTCAATTCCTACTGTTTTTGTTACTGCAACGAGCTTAATCTCTTGTGCCGAGCGCCCTGCTCGTTCACATGCTTTTTTGATTTCCGCATTTACAAATGCTAATTTCTCTTGTACTACCACTGTTTTCAATCCTCCTTAAAGCCTATGAAACTCAACATTCTTCCTGTTTTCCCTTGATCACGGCGATGCGAGAAAAACAATTGTTCTTCACAGCTTGTACAAAGAGACGACATCACAATATGCTCTTCTTTTATGCCAGCTTGAATGCATAATATACGATTGATTTCTTTTAAATCAATTGCATATTGTCCGTCTGAAATCAATTTATATGGAACAGGTCCGTTTACGGCTTGTTTTGCTGCTGATAATACACGATCATCAACTACATAACAGCAGGACCCAATGGCTGGTCCAATTGCAACATACATCTCATGAACTGGTACCCCTTCTGCATTCCACTTTTGAATCATTTCTTTTGCAATTTCTTTTACAGTTCCCTTCCATCCAGCATGTGCAAGTCCTACCATTCCATGTGATGGTGCATAGAAATAGAGTGGAACACAATCAGCATAACACGACGTTAAACATACCTCTCTATCAGTCGTATAAATACCATCTGTATTTGGGATACCATCTTCATATAAATAGATTCCTCGTCCTTTTTCTCCGTGTCCTACTTTTTCAACGTGTTGATCATGAACCTGCTCTGAACAAATCCAATTTTCTAATGGTTTTTGTAACTTGTTTGCTAAAATACGTCTATTTTCATGAACATTCTCCATCATATCATTTACATGTAGTCCTAAATTCATCGCATGAAAGGAGCCTGTACTTACTCCACCATCTTTTGTAGTAAATCCTGCTGTAATGTTTCCAAGTTCTTTCCACGCTTGTAAATACAATATACCGTCCTCATATATAAATGGTTCTCTCATAAAGCGGCTCCTTTTAATAAAATAACATAAAAAGCATGGTACTTCCTGTCTATTTT
>Ga0102589_1003252_pt1 | contig 17270 bp, 15 predicted proteins | sample AraplaMF_Col_mLB_FD_76858 | JGI IMG/M metagenome (GOLD analysis project Ga0102589, IMG submission 76858) | Arabidopsis root microbial communities from the University of North Carolina, USA - plate scrape MF_Col_mLB | ecosystem: Host-associated > Plants > Roots > Endosphere | place: USA... | reverse complement strand
TCAAGCCATAATGTTGCGTTTCTTATCAATTGTATTTTCATCCTGACATCCTCCTTTACTTCCTGATACAATGATACACAGGATCATGAACCACATAAATAATCGGATGAAAGGAAACGTCGACTCTTACTTTCAACATGTAAGAATTTTATACGTTGCATAGAGGTGTTCAGCAAATGAATGATGGAACCATTGATTCCGTAGATTTGGATATACTCCAATTATTGATCGAAGATGCGAACCGATCTCACAAAGAAATTGGTCAAATCGTCCACCTAACGGGGCAAGCGGTCGGTGCACGCGTGCGCAAGCTGCAAGACATCGGCATTATCGAAGGGTATACGGTAAGGTGGAATCGAGATAAGCTCGGGCAATCCGTCCAAGCGCTCATCACGATTTTCCTGACTTCCCATCATGCACATCAGCAATTCCGCTCCTTCGTCGCCAGCAGCGATGAAGTGATTGAAGTCTATAGCGTCAGCGGCGAAGGCTGCTACTGGATGCGTGTTCGTGTTGCATCGCCCTCTGACTTGAGCGCATTTCTCGAACAACTGCTGCGATTCGCGAATTATAAAGTCAGCCTCACGATTGATCAGCTCAAATAAGAAGGACCGACCGGATCAACTCGACCGGACGGTCCTTTTTGGGCGTGAAAACCCATACGTGTGTGCGTAAGGGAGGGATGGGTATCGGCTACAGCCGCTCTTGAAGTCGTGGGGACGTGGCTTCGAAGCTGATTCAGGTACTTTGTGGGGGTTTAAAAACGAATAGAGTTGAACGAAGCGGCCCAGCTTGCGATTGATGCAAGCCGGGTTTTTTGGCGTTAGACCGCAGCGTCGATTCTTCACACCATCTTCACGCCCAGTTTGGTAGGATATGGGTAGATTGACACGAAGGGGGAATTTTATAAGAGAGTGAATCGAAGCCACGCATGGATCACGCACCGTTAAGTAAGCGCTACCTATTTTATCATTGGGAGGTAATGAGTTTGAAAAGGAATAAAAAGAGCACGACTAGGTTGCTTGTATTCCTCATGTTAGTATCTTTGCTTGGCGGTTGCTCCAGCGATAACGAAAATGCGAAGAAAACGGAACCGGAAATAGAGAAGAGCGATTCGGCAGGCACGGTCAAACAAACCGATAACGAAGTAGTTGAGATCACAGTTTTATACCCGCACCCGGAAGAAAACTTCAAATCTCGATTCGGAACAATTAGTGAGAAGCTGAAAAATATCAAGCTGGTGCAGCTGCAAAAAGGAAACAATCTGGAGTCGCTTCAGGAACTGAACGCCCAGAAGATCGTACCTGACTTGATTTGGGGCGACGGCGACGCAATTGAAGCGACCACGGAGCTCGATATGATCGAACCATTGGACGAGTTGGTCAAAGCCAACAATTTCGATTTATCAACAATCGAGCCTTCGATCATCGCTACTTACCGCGCCATGAACCCGAATGGCAGTCTGATCGGAATGCCTACTTTCAGCGACAACTTCACACTGTATTACAATAAGGACGTATTCGATAAATTCGGTATTCCATACCCGAAGGAAAATTTGACTTGGGACGATATTGTCGACCTGTCCAAGAAGCTGACAGGCGAACGTGACGGCATGCAGTACCACGGTTTTGAGTTTGGTGCTTATGGCGAAGCACTGGTACCGCTCAAGCAATTTTCCGTTAACTTAACAGATCCGGATACCGGAGAAGTCCTCATCGACAAATCGCCGGAAGTTACTAAATATTTGGAACTGATGAAGCGCATATACAGCATCCCCGGTTTGTACAACAAAGAAAGCTACCAGTTTCCGAAAGGAAATGTCGGCATGATCGTCACGTGGCCGCAATACTTGATGTGGGGGATCGGCGACGCGGACATTGTTAAAAATGTCGATGCTGTGCCGCTGCCATCTTGGCCAGAGCTTCCGAACGTTTCACCGACTTCGTATTCACATCCGATCATTCTGAACAAATATAGCAAAAACAAGGACGCGGCGTTTAAGGTCATGGCCGAGTTCGTATCTGTTGAAAACCAGTCCAGAATCACAAGAAAAGGCGTCGACCCTTCGGTGCTCAATGTCCAAGAAGTCAGGGACCAATATGCCGTTGATCAAGAACTGTTTGAAGGCAAAAATATTAAAGCATTTTTTGCATCAAAACCGGCTCTTCCGCCTTCAAAAATAAGCCGATATGACAAATACGTCAATATTAACGAAAGTTTGGCCAAATTCGCTGAGTCCGACATGAACATTCCGGAATTTTTACGAAAACTGAAAGAAGAGTCGGGGGCCAAAATCAAAGACGCGATATCCAAACAAAAGTAAAGCGAATACTTATCAGATTGAACAAGCATAAACGACTTCGTCGTCCTCTATAGGACAATAAGCGTTTAAGCGAGAAATATAAGAACAGTTTATTCGTGAAACTTATAAATTCTTATATTTTAAGAAAAAACGGCTGCCTTCAGGTATATAACCGGAAGCAGCCGTTAATCATGATTATGATTGTGTGTAAAAAAAAGGATTGCCGCTAATATGGCGGCGCCATTCTTCATTCGTTATCGATCGTTCATCTTGTTTATGTTCCGGGCCTTCTATCATTTCTTCAGCAAACTCTACATGCGCAGAACCATCGTAATAAACTGGAAACTTCTGATCTCGTGCCGACATCGTTCCACTCCTCAAGCTATTGTTCTTAAACAGAAGATATGCATCGTTATTTGCCGCAATTCATCCCATTCCATTTAGAAACGTTTTGCAGCCTCCTTGGCTTTAGCGATCGCTTTTTCTTTAATGGATTGCGCTTGATCCGGCATAGCCCCCATCCCTTCGACGAAGATCCCTTCGAACGACGGAACGCCGTGGAATTGCATGATCTTTTGCAGGTAGCTATGTCCGCATTCCATGGCTGCTGCCGGCCCTTCCGAGTAAATCCCGCCGCTCGCCTGGATGTGAAAAGCCTTCTTGTTCGGCAGCAATCCGACGGGGCCATTCTCGGTATATTTGAACGTTTTACCTGCGACGCAGATCGCATCGATATACGCTTTAAGAATCGGTGGGAACGAGAAGTTCCACATCGGCGTAACATACACGTACTTATCCGCTGCCACGTATTGATCGACGATCTCGTTCAGACGGGCTACCTTGGAACGTTCATTCTCTGACAGCTGATCAAAGGAAGATCCACCTTGGAGCTTCCCCCAACCGCTAAAAATATCTGCATCAATATGCGGGATATTCAATTTGTACAAATCCAAATGAATGACTTCATCATTCGGATTCGCTTCACGATAAGCTTCAATAAATTCTTTGCCCACAGCCATGCTGTACGATACTTGATGATCGTTCGGATGTGCAGTGATGTAGAGGACGGTTGCCATGTTCCCGAATAACTTCCCTTCTGTCTATAATTTAACGAAAATGGATTCACCAGCAAATATACGATGTCCGCAATGATCGATTTCTATCCCTCGTGCAACCTATGCTTTCCAATATTTGCACAAAAAGCCGCCCCAATCCTTCATTCAGGATCAGAGGGCGGCTTATTAGAATCATGCCAAATTTATTCGTAGTTCACACCAACACGTACCGGCTTGACGCCGATTGTGACGATCTCGCATGGACCCAGCGGCAGCGTTACACCTTCCGTCGCCTCGCTTGCGAAAGGCTCCGCAGGCTGCTCCAAGATCGTCGTCTTGTACAGCTGCTCTGTCTGGATCGTTGCATGCAGCGCCATATCAACTGGCTGCTCGCTCATGTTGTACCAACGCAGCATCAAGTCGCCCGTCGCTGGGTTCATCTTCAAGGAAGAGAAGGCCGCAGCCTTCGATTCCCAGCGGAACGGCGTACATACCGCACTCACTCGGCCCGCATGAACGCCCGTCTGACATGCCGTCCAAGGCACTTGGAACTGGTAGGCTTCTGCATATGCACCGGATTCAATGCCGTCGCCATCATGCGGGATGACTTCCATCCGCACCGTATGCTCACCGATACATTGCGCTTCCGGTGTCGGGAAGTAACCCCAGTCGCCGAGTTCGCCGACACTGCGCAGCAAGGTCACCGCAATCGTATTGCGTCCATCGCGTAGCACTTCGTATTCATTCAAGCCGAAGTTCGCAATCGTCAATCCTGCGCCTTCTTCGCCCACATCAACAAAGGCTTGCTGATGCTGAGTATTGCTCGGATTCGTCCACTCCGGTGCAGGCTCGATCGAGCGCTTCACGATTTCGAACATCGAATCCACGTCATGCGTGCTCGCTGTGACATCCGTCGGGAACAATGCACGCAGACGATGATCTTGCGCTTGATTGTTATACGATGTCTCAATCTGTACGCCACGACCATTACGATCAAGCGTCAATACCGTACGAATCGTGAACGGTACCATCTTGTTCGAACGCTGTGCCTTGCGCACCGACCAGCCGACCAACTCGCGTTGTTCTGTACCGAGCAATTCCTCAGCCGATGCTGGGATTTCCCAGGCATGGACAATCTCGAACGATGCGCGATACGCCGAATCCTCAAGCACGCGAACTTGTGCAGGAAGTCCCTTCGTCGTTAGCGCTTGCTCACCTTCCGGCTGCTTGTACATATATTCGTTCCCGATATCGCCTGTACTTTCATAAATACCAAGATCCGTGTACACACGTCCCGTACGCTTGTCCGTAAGCGTATAGGAGCCATCTTCAGCAATCTCCACTTGCAGCAGATGATTCGCCATGCTGCGATCGCCCGTCACCAGGGAGCTCAACTGCGATGCCTCTTCACTGCGTAATACCCAAGCATATGTGTGCAATCCAAGCGCAGGAATTCCCTCTGCTTGGAACGTAAGACGAACCTTGCGCGTTAGAAATGGCTGACGGAATTTATCGTTCGGCAAATCATAACCGAACACCACACCCAAATCCTCCACCGTACAAGGAATCGCGTTCCCTTCCGTATCCACGAGCACCCGTCCCGCGAGGCTTACTGCCTTCATGCGCTCCGTCATTTCTCTGGCTCGAATCCCTTCACGCTCATAGATTTTCGCGACTTCCAGCTCAACCGACACAACCCCTGTACGGCTCCAGCCTGTCGTATTGAAGACAACCAGCGGTAATGGCTCTTCACCATAGGCTTCAAACCCTGTCGTGTCCACCGCATCCACAATCGTACGCACGCTTGTATCAACGATCGATTCCGCGACATGACGGCTCTTATCGAAGCGTGTCACCATCTCGCGGTGCACTTCATCCACGCTGCAGCCGCAAATGCTATCATGCGGATGGTTCTGCATCAGCGTCTTCCATGCATACGTGAGCAGATCATGCGGGTATGGACGGCCGAGCAGGTCTGCGAATGTCGCGAGCGGCTCTGCTACCTTTTCCAATAGCATCTGTCCCGTCTGGTTCATCTGCTTCAAATAGACGCGCGCCGACGCCGTATTCACGAGCGTGCCCCATCCATCCGTACGTTGGCTGCGAAGCTCGCCGCGAACCGAAGATAACTCCCGTTCCATCGCACCTTCGACGGCCGCCAGATAATCGATGAAGTTTGAATGAATGAATTCCGTATCCGGATAGAGCTCCTTCGCGATGCGAATCGCTTCCGGTACGTCGAGCTGAATCGGCTGATGATCGCAACCGTTCATGAAGAGCAGCTCCCGCGTTGATGCGTATTTCTCTGCATCAGCAAGCTTGCGATCCCAGAATTTTCTTGCTTCTTCTTTATCTGTCGGTACCTCATTCCCGTTCGAATACCAATTCGCGAACAGAATGCCGAGCACCTTCGAGCCGTCTGGGCCTTCCCACATGAGCTCGGAGAACGAGGACTCATAGCCCCCGTCTGATACCGTGTTATTGAAACCGGTCGGCTTCACGCCGCGTCCGAAGAATGCGTTCGTTATGCCTGATTGCTGCATCAATTGCGGCGTCTGGCCCACAAGGCCGAACGTATCTGGGAAATAGCCGATTTTCGCCGGCTCGCCGAATCGCTTCGAATCCTCATGGCCGACCTGCATATTGCGCACGTTTGCTTCGCCGCTCGTCAGGAACGCATCCTGAAGAATGTACCAAGGGCCGATCATAATTCGGCCTTCTTGGATAAATTTCGTCAGACGCTCACGCTGACCGGGACGAACCTGCAAATAATCTTCGAGAATAATCGTCTGCCCGTCGAAGCAAAAGCTTTTGAAATCCGGATCCTGATCCAGCTTGTCCAGCAAAGCATCAACCAATTCCACAAGGCGTACATGATGCTTCTCATAAGGGAGGTACCATTCCCGATCCCAGTGGGTATGCGAAATAATATGTGCTGTTCTACGTTGTTCCATCGCTTAGTATCTTCCCTTCACTGCAATGTTCACTTCTTGTGGACGATAAGTGGATACGAGCTGTCCTCCTTGATCCGTTGCGAATAGAATCGAGCGCTCTGCTGGTAACGTGAATTGATACGTCATACCTGATACCGGATCTTTGATCTCAACTGGCGCATCCCAAGCATATTCCGATACGAAAACATACAAGTTCCCGTTCTTGAACGCAAGCTTCTGACCATACACGCCCGGCAAATCGCTGCCTGTAAGCCATTCCATGACAGGACTTACACCTGCTTGGCCTGCTGCATAACGATACAACGCTTCGATAGCCTCATCCCGTTCATTCAGTTCAACCGCCAGCGGACTCCAGAGAATCCGGCCTTGGCCGATCGACACTTCAACGATGGCATCCCCGTCCATTGCTTGTTGTACCGAAGGCACTTCCTTCGCGAGCTGTGCAATACGACGCTGTCCGAAAGATACCCGGTAGCGCTTGTCACCGATCAACAGCATCTCTTCACGACGAACATTGCCAATCGTCCGCTCACCGAACTGCTCGTTCAAGCGGTTCGATGGCTGCCAATAAGCACCGATGCCTACAGGACCTGTAATCAACAAAGTCGCACCGGTCTCCTTAATGATCTCCACGAGCTGTTCCATAGCTTGATCATCCACATTATGCGCACTCGGCAGCACGATGAGCTTCGCCGGGTTCGCGCGCAAATCTTCCAAGTGGTATTCCGAAACCCCACGGAACGGCCATTTCAGACTATAGTTCATAACACGTGTAATCCGCGTCGTTGCGTCGAATGCCAGCTTCCGATTCGAGAAATCATTCGAATACGGGAAAATAACAGCAATTTCTTCAAGCGCACGATCTTCGAACAAATCGCGGTTTTCGTTCATGAATTGACCGAAATCATAAGATACATCCGCTTCCGGCTTCTCCGTTCCATCGGCACGCAGTGCGCCGATATGCGATTCATTCGCGTTATCCATATAGAAGTTCGTATTCCAGATCCATTGAATGGCACCTGCACCGCCCGTGGAGAAGGCATACGCATATTTACGCTCCAAGATGCTCCGCAGTTCAAGCTCAGAACGCTTCGCACGACCATCCGGTGTCTCGACATACATGATTCCTGTCTCTTGAATCACATTCGGCTTATTCGCCGTCTTCGCGAAGATCCCATCCCAGACCAATTGATCATTCAACCACCAGGAATGGACGGTCGTATAATCGACGGCTTCTTCATAGAAGAACGGTGACGGACGCTGTGCACCGAGCGCTTCATCCTGGCCTACCGTGACAAGATGATTCGGAACAATGTCCTTAATGGTATCGTACAACGCCTTTGCCCAACGATTATGCATCTCCATCGAGAACAAGCAGTAATCCAGCCAACGTGTCCCTTTCTTGCCTTGGTGCATATTCTGAACGTCGAAGTTGATCTCTTCCTCTTCCGGCGGCAACACCACATCGAAGCTTGGCAGCTGTGCAGGCGACATATTCCAGCGCTCTTGCAAGAGCTCGATCGAGCCATGACGCTCTTTTAGCCATGTACGATACGCTTCCCGCTCGTAAGGATCATGCGCAGAACGAGGGCCTGACGAGAAAATTTTCTCCGGCGCGAACATCGACGGTTCATTGATCAAGTCCCAGTCCACATTCGCCGTATCCCGGTGACGGCTAACAATCGCGCGAATGAAGCGCTTCTGTGCTTCGACGCTTTGCGGATCCAAGTACGGATTTACGCCTTCCCATGTCTCTGGTGTGAACGAGAAGAAGGTGAAGGTAAGCTGAAGATCATGACGTTTCGCCGTCAAGATGAACGCATCGATGGCACGCAGTACTTCCTCGGACGCGTGACCGTCCACTTGCATAATGTTTCGATACGCCGTCCATACGCCCGTACGAATCCAATTGATGCCGGCTTTCTTCATCTGTGCCATATCGCGATCCCAGACGTCCACATTCGGCAGGAACAAGAACTTACGCGCCACATCCGATGTCATATAAGTCATCCCGACCACAGGGAACGGACGTCCATCTTTTACGAAATAATCCCGATTGGCTGAGATAGGCTCGCCCTCGCGAAGCAATGCCGCATCATGGCCCCAGAATCCTTGACGAAGCACACGTACTTCACCGCTAGCCGATGTCGCTTCACAACGAAGCTGATAGAAACCGCTACGGATCTCTACTGGCACAGGGATGCGCACGAACTGAAGCTCACTTCCAGCTTCCGCTTCCACGTGGTGCGTCCAGCAAGCTGTCTCTTCATCATGCCTTGTTAAGGTAAGATCAAATGTCCATGACTCCACAGCAGCCGAAGTACCTGCGATCTTGCGCTGCAAGTTTTGTGTCTGAAGCATAAGCATTGGACGTTCACCAGCTTCATAATTGGCATAATTCGGTTTAATTGAAATTTCCGTCAGACCTCTGCCGTAGAACGCTGCCAACTTCGCAATCACTGCCGCACCGCCTTGCGACCAGAATGAAGCACTAAGCGGCATATGGATGAAGATCCAGCGCGATCCCACGAATGTCCCACGCGAATTCTCCCATAAAACAACCGGTGCGCTAAGCTCCCGATCATCCGCGCTCTTCCCGATTAATAATGGGGTGATTTGCGTGCTCATCGTACCCGCCGAACCCATCTGGAGCGGCAAATCCGCGTTCTTCGTCGTATGTGGAACGAGATTCCATGTATCTGCAATATCGAATAGCCCTACTTGATCGGCAAGCATTGGATAGGCCTCGGATGCCTCCACACGTGCTACTTTCGCAGCATCGACCTTGAGCGCTTCATGAATATACAATTCCTGATGGTAACCTGTTTGCTCCGCTTCCACGATCCATTCGCCGTTCTCATGACGAACCGGACGTTTGAACGGCGCACCACCGACGCTTAGAAGTCCACCGCCATTTCTCAAATACTGAATGATCCCGTTCCATGCGGATTTCGGGAAATACGGCGCATGCATATTCACGAAGCAGCCGCCTTCTACGCCTTTCAATGCGGAAGCAAGCCCCTCGGCTCCTACCACGGTACCGAATCTAGCTAACTCCTCTACTTCAATGCCTTCTGCATGAATGATAGGAAATGATGGATCATAGAAAATAATAGCCTTTGTACTCATAGCAATCCCTCTTTCATAGATTTGTAAGATTTCGGTGTATGCGGGCTTCCAATCCCCTGTGCTGCCTGACTTTCAACGTATTAAGGATTCTTTTCACTCGGCGCTAAACGCCGTATTATTTCTGAAAACGATTGGATCCTCATTCAAGCGCTTTCAAACGAACTAAAAAATTCAATCTATCGGAAGACCCGTTCGGTCAATTCTTTTTCTATTAACGATGCGCAACCACAGTGGACATATTTCCCGAATATTGTAACGGAAGGCGTGGTCTATCGCAATTCTAATATTACGACACAAGCATGAGATAGGCGGTACGATATGTCGTGATTTTAAACACTCATCAAGATCCTTACATCAACTCGGACTCTGATCGGAGTTCACCTGCACTTTTCCCCATATACCCTTTAAAACGTTTGTAGAACGTATCCCGTTTGCGATACCCTACTTCTGTCGCAATTCCATATATTTTTTTATCCATATTTAGTACAAGGAACTTCGCACGATCGAGCGCGCTCTTGCACACTTGCCCCAAATAGGTTGGATTCATATAGATTTCTTCAGCTGGTTGCCGAGCAAGAACTGCGATTCATAACCGGTATTGACGATAGAGCCTAGTGGCATAATAAGCAGCATCGTCGCTATTCTTTTGATCGATGACTGTCTGATCTGATAGTAATTCCTCCTTATCAGATTGCGAGACGCGGCAAAACCTACAATACGATAGAAAATGACCCCCAGAATCTTAAAATCGCACGCCATCTTGAGGGGGTTGTAGTGTTCTTGCATTGACACAGTGATCAGCGGTTCCGTATAATTTTCATGAAACCAATAGGTTTCGAATGTACATTATTGGAGGATTATAACCCATGACGAATCACCCCGGGACTATGCCCGATATTGTAAAAGAAATCGAATTCAACGCGCCCATCCAGAAGGTATGGAATGCCGTATCAACAGCGGAAGGCATTGCCACTTGGTTCATGCCGAATGACTTCGAGCCTGTTCTTGGGCATAAATTCACCATCACTTCCGCCTATGCGGTATCGCCTTGCGAGGTGCTCGAGATCGATCCGCCGAAAAAGCTTGTATTCAGCTGGGGGGAAGATTGGATCATTACGTTCGAGCTGACAGCGATGGAAGAACGGACTGCGTTTACGCTGACCCATGGCGGCTGGGTGGACAAAGTGGCTCCGGATACAGGGATTCCTTATTCGGTTGCTCGCGAGCGCATGAACGGCGGATGGGACTCGAGCGTACTCCCTGCACTCAAGAAATATGTTGAGGGATTGGCATGACAGCTGCTCCAAAATATGACGTGTTCCAAGCGATTGCTGATCCGACGCGGCGACAGCTCCTGCACTTGCTCGCAGAGCAAGAGCTTCCTGTAAATGTGATTAGCAGCAATTTCCCGATGAGCCGGACCGCGGTATCGAAGCATTTGCATGTCCTTGAGAGTGCGGGGCTCGTCACGGAGCGCAAGATCGGCCGCGAGACAAGGTACAGTCTTCAAGCTGCACCACTACGAGAGCTGAAGGATTGGGTCGCGTACTACGAGCAATTCTGGGATAACAAGCTCGCCTTGTTGAAGCATTTGGTGGAGGCGGCAGATGGGAGTACAAATGCAGATCCGAGTCAATCGAGTATGTCGGGTCCGCTCAAGCCGCTCTAAGGCTTGCCTTCACAATAGATGGGATGAAAGGAGCATGCCACGATGAGAATACATCTCCTCGTTGCGGACGATGATCCGCATATCCGCGAACTGCTGCGCTTTATACTAGAAAAGGAGGGTTATGTCCCTCATGAAGCGGAAGACGGCGAGCAGGCGATTCGCATTCTGGAGAATGAACAAGTACACCTTGCCGTAATCGACGTCATGATGCCAGGCAAGACGGGGCTTGAGCTGTGTGAAGAGATTCGACGGCACCACGATATACCCGTCATTCTATTGACGGCTAAAGGTGAAATCGATGATAAAGAAAAAGGATTCTTATCCGGGACAGATGATTACATGGTGAAGCCCTTCGAACCGAAGGAGCTGCTGTTCCGTATTCGCGCGCTGCTGCGGCGGTATCAGCTCGTCTCCTCGGAGACAATTAAGCTCGGCCGAACGATGATTGACCGCAGAAGCTATGAAATTCATATCGATGGGGACACGCTCGTCCTTCCGCTCAAGGAATTCGAGCTTCTATCGCATCTCGCGAGCAATCCTGGACGGATTTTCACACGGGACCAATTGCTGCAAGCCATCTGGGGTGCGGATTATGAAGGCGACAGCCGAACGATTGATGTGCATATTAAGCGATTACGCGAACGGTTCCATGACAGGCCAGAGGACTTCGTTATTACGACGGTACGAGGTCTCGGCTACAAACTTGAGGTGACGGAACCGTGAGAACCCTTTACGTTCGAATCGTCATGATCTTCCTGCTGATTAGCTTCCTAGGAGGTATTCTCGCCCTCATTGTCACGAACTTCTATTATCTCGGGCATATTCAAGATTCGAACGAGAAGAAGATTATGAGCATCGGCGAGGATATTCGCTCACTCTATGAGCAGAATCCGAATATGGAGCTCGGCAGTTATTTGACGCATATCGCGAACCTCGGATATCAGATCTATGCTGTCGACAGTGAGCTGAACGGGACATATTACGGTACTCCGTTCAAGCACAAACAGTTCAATGGTGAGCATATTAAACATGTCCTTGAAGGCGGTGTCTATAACGGTATCAAGCAAGAATCGCAATGGCTCAAAATCAATGGTCTATTCGAAAATAGTCTGCGCAACAGCGTCGGGCTGCCTGTGCAAGTTCACGGCGAGCCTTATGCGCTCTTCATCCGACCGAATATGGAACAACAGATCGGCGAAGTGAGGATCATCCTCGCACTGCTTCTTGGCTTCTCGTTCCTCTTCAGTATCATCTTGATCGTCGTGCTGTCGCGATTTATCGTCAAGCCGATCAAGAAGCTGACCGATGCGACACACCGCATTGTCGGCGGCGATTATCATATGGAGCTCGATGTCACGCGGCGTGATGAGATCGGGGATCTCGCAAGGGACTTCACCCATATGGCACGATCGATCAAGCAGCTGGACGACATGCGGCAGGAATTCGTCGCGAACGTCTCGCACGAAATTCAATCACCACTGACTTCGATTCAAGGCTTCGCCCATTCGATCCTTGAGAAGAAGACGAGTCCCGAGGAAGAAGAACGTTATCTGCGTATTATTGAAGAGGAGAGCAAACGACTCTCTTCCCTCAGCAAGCAGTTGTTAACCTTGGCGACGCTCGACAAGGAAGATCATGTCTTGAAGCGTTCGAGCTTCCGGCTGGATGAGCAGATCCGGCAAATTTTCATCGTGACGGAGCAGCAGTGGTCCGACCGCGATATCGAGCTGGACCTCGACCTGCCGGAGGTCGTCGTGACTGCCGATCAGCAGCTGCTCAACCAGGTGTGGTACAACTTGATCACGAATGGGATCAAGTTCACGAACCCGGGAGGCGTGCTGCGCGTCGTGCTTGCGGCGGAGGGCGGGCTTGTTGTCGTGCGGATCGCCGATTCGGGCATCGGCATCCCGGAGGCCGAGCTGGCACATATCTTCGACCGCTTCTACAAGGCGGATAAGATGCGCAATCGCACGCAAGGCGGCAGCGGATTGGGCTTGTCCATCGCGAGCAAGGTCATCGCGCTGCACGGCGGGCGGATCGAGGTGACGAGCCAATTGGGCGAGGGAACCGAGTTCACGGTTCGGGTGCCGATGGGGTGAGTGAGCGTGGTACGGGCGGCGTGACTGCTTTGAGCGAAATAGCTGCACTATTACAGTTATTTCGGCGACGAGCGGCCTCTTCGGGCATATTAACTGCACTTTTGCAGTTATTTTGGCATCGATTGGCATCTTCCAGCCCATTAACTGCAATTCTGCAGTTATTTCGGCGCCACGCAACCTCTTCGGGCATATTAACTGCACTATTGCAGTTATTTCGGCGCCAGGCGGTCTCTTCGAGCATATTAGCTGCATTTTTGCAGTTATTTCGGCACTAGGCGACCTCTTCGAGTACATTAGCTGCACTATTTGCAGTTATTTCAGCGCTAGGCGGCCTCTTCGAACATATTAGCTGCATTTTTGCAGTTATTTCGGCGTCGAGCAGCCTCTTCGAGCCCATTAACTGCATTTTTGCAGTTATTTCGGCGCCACGCAACCTCTTCGGGCATATTAGCTGCACTATTGCAGTTATTTCGGTGCCAGGCGGCCACTTCGATCATATTAGCTGCACTTTTGCAGTTATTTCGCAGCTAGGCAGCCTCTTCGAGCATATTAACTGCACTTTTGCAGTTATTTCGGTGCAGGTGGTCACTTCGAGCATATTAGCTGCATTTTTGCAGTTATTTCGGCGCCACGCAGCCTCTTCGAGCATATTAACTGCATTTTTACAGTTATTCCCTCACCATATCCCTACACAGCAATAACCGAGACCCCTCTGCATCCAGCAGCGTGGGATCTCGGTTATTTTCATATATATCCACACTTGTAATTCCCTGTTCATCATGCGTTCATATTCCAGGCCTACAATGCATCGTATAAGAAAAACCTCTATCGAGCTCCTTCAAAGAGGAGCGACCGCGTTCAGAGGTAGTTTCTACCGCCAAATAGAATTGGAGGCCTTGAACTATGAACCGATTTTTCCAATCGTTAGCAAAACGAATAAGCACGCGTAAAGGCGCTTGGACCGTACTCGCCATATGGCTCGTCGTCATCATTGTACTAAGCGGCGTAGCACCCAGCTCGAAGAAATTTGCCGTCAGCAGCGGCGAGGGCAGCATTCATGAGAATACGCCTTCGGCAATCGCTGAACAACTGATGAACGAACAATTCCCGTCCGAGGATGGACCTGTCGGGCTGCTCGTCTTCCATGCGAAGCAGGCCATCACGACCGAGGAACGTGCCAAGATCGCCGAAGTCAGCACTTGGCTGTCGTCGGATCAGAAGCCGGAGCACGTCTCTAGTGCGCTCCCTTTTCACAAATTCCCGAAGCCCGTTCAAGACCAGATGTTCTCGGAAGATCAGACCACGATCCTTCTTAACATTGCATTAGATAAGGATCTCGATTCCGCTCAAGTCTACGATACGATGCAGCAAATTCGAGACAAAGTCGCTCAAATCGGGATGAATGATGTGCAGTTTGAAATTACAGGTCCTGCAGGGATCGCTGCAGATACCACGAGTCTATTCAAGAATGCCGACTTCGTTCTGATGTTCGCCACCGTCGGACTCATTCTTATCCTCCTGATCGTCATCTATCGTTCGCCGCTGATGGCCATCATACCGTTAATCATTGCAGGGCTCGTCTACCAAGTAACCGACCGCATCCTCGGGCTTGCAGCCAAAAATGATTGGTTCGTCGTCGACAAGCAGGCACTCTCCATCATGATGATCCTGTTGTTCGCCGTCCTAACCGACTACTGTCTATTCATCGTCTCCCGCTACCGTGAGGCCTTGAAGACGATCGATTCGAAATATGAAGCGATGGGCGTCGCGCTCGGTCAAGTCGCTGAACCGATTGCTTTTAGCGGCGGAACGGTATTGATTGCGATGCTGACACTGTTCGCTGCGATTTTTAAGCCGTACCATAACTTCGCACCGGTCTTCTCCGTCGCGATGGTCGTTATTCTGCTCGGCGGGTTGACCTTGATCCCTGCGATCTATACCCTATTCGGACGTCGTGGATTCTGGCCTTTCATGCCAAAGAAAGAACTCGCTCCCGTGCCGAAGAAGCCAGGCTTCTGGACCCGAATGGGCGGCGTTGTAACGAGAAAACCTGGGCTTACATCCGGTATTCTATTGCTCTTCTTAATCGTGTCATCCATCAATGTGACAGGGATGAATTACTCCTTCAATCTGATGAAATCCTTCCCGAGCGATACCTCGTCCCGGCAAGGGTTCGAGCTCTTGGAAGAACAGTTCCCACCAGGGCAATTGGCGCCGGTTACGATGCTGCTCCAATCCAATAAGGAAATCGCCATCGACGCTGCCTATGTAGAGAAGTTAACGAAACTCACCCAAGCGCTCGAAGCAGAGGGCGGCATCCATGACATCCGTCCGAATATCACGAATGACCTCGCAGCGCCGGGTGCAAAGCTGCCGGATCGGTTCCTATCAGATCAGAAGCACACCCTGATGTTGAAACTAACGCTGCAGGCGAACCCTTATGACCCCGAAGCGCTAGAGGTTATTAGCAACCTACGCGAGAAAAGCGAATCCATTCTGGAACAAAACGGCTTCGATCCGGCACAGAATACGCTTCAATTCGCGGGGCAGACGGCACAACAGCTCGATGTTCGCGGCATGAACAAGCAGGATACCATCGTTACTTTCACACTCATCACCATCTTTATTGCATGCATGCTCGCTTTCCAAGCACGTTCGCTCAAACTCGCTTTCACGATGATCGTCACGATGCTGCTCTCATATACTGCTACGCTCGGTCTAGGCTGGATCGTGTTCCACGACATCCTCGGCTATGAAGCAATCAGTTATCGACTGCCAGTGTATACGTTCGTCTTCTTGATCGCGCTCGGCGTCGATTACAACATCATGCTCGTCTCCCGCATTCGGGAAGAAGCGAAGCATTACCCTTGGAAAGAAGCGATCAGCCACGGCGTCGCCAAAACCGGCGGTGTCATCTCTTCCGCGGGGATCATCCTTGCAGCCACGTTCTGCGTATTGATTACGCAGCCGTTGCAAGAGCTGTTCCTGTTCGGATTCATCATGGCAATGGGCATCTTAATCGATACGTTCCTCGTGCGCGGCATGCTGCTTCCAGCACTGATGGCACTCATGGGATCGCACAGCAAACCAATCAATGCCCCGCTTACAAAAGAACAATCCCGATTGTAATCGGCCTTGGATCAGCACCACATGTTGTAATGTTCTGTTCATCCTCCGTTCATATTCATCTCGTATGATGAATCGTGTACATGAACATCGTTCAATTCATATCATTCCTAAGGAGTCTACATCACTATGAAAAAGAGTTATTATGCAGCATTCTTCTATCTCATTATTGGCATGTTATCCGGTGTATTCTACCGTGAATATACCAAATATTCTGACTTTGACGGGCAATCCATTCTAAGCGTCGCACATACGCATTTACTCGTCCTAGGTTTTCTGTTCTTCCTCGTCGTCTTGATTCTGTGCAAATTGTTTGAGATTCACAAACATAAGCAATTTAATCTCTGGTTCATCGTCTACAATGTCGCTTTCATCATTATGATCGGTGCGTTAATCGCCCGGGGTATTTTGCAGATCGAAGGAGCGGATTTCGCTGGGCTTCCGCATATCGCTGGACTTTCGCATACCCTGATGTTCGCCGCATTGATTTGGTTCCTCTTATTATTCCGCAAACAGATCAAGGAATAGAGATATGAAGCCTATGAAGCCCATTCTTCAACTCGAAGAGTGGGCTGTTTTTATTACCGAGGATTCCCAGCAAAAGAGCGCTATGCTAGACTTGGATCATGACTTTCATCCAAGGAGGAATAGTATTGACAACCATCGCCGTAGATTGGGGCGCATCCCGTGTCCTATTAACTTGGCAGCAGAGCACTGAACTCCCACCGCGGCATCTCATCACAAGCGTGCACGGTTTCTGCTTCCATCATCAGCAACTCCTATTGGTAGACCTTCACCATCGAGGCTGGGATTTCCCCGGAGGACACATTGAAATCGATGAAACGCCTGAAGCTTGTTTCCGCCGGGAAGCGATGGAAGAGGGGTATGTTGAAGGGGATTGCACACTGCTCGGTTATATGATCATCGACCACAGTG
>Ga0102589_1003251_pt1 | contig 17271 bp, 18 predicted proteins | sample AraplaMF_Col_mLB_FD_76858 | JGI IMG/M metagenome (GOLD analysis project Ga0102589, IMG submission 76858) | Arabidopsis root microbial communities from the University of North Carolina, USA - plate scrape MF_Col_mLB | ecosystem: Host-associated > Plants > Roots > Endosphere | place: USA... | reverse complement strand
GAATTTTATCATATGGGGCCTTTATTTCGGATGCTTTATTGTGATGGAGAATCTGTTCCTGCACAAATGGTTGCAGCATCTCCCTCGTGGAATAGGGAATTTATATACACTTCTCATTGTCATGGTTGGATGGGTATTCTTTGATCTTGATCGTTTATCAGCAGCCCTAGCATATGTAGAGGCTATGTTTGGCTTAGGCATACACCATTTTGTTGATAACAACACTTATTATTACTTGTCGACGAATCTCATTATATTGCTGCTTGCGATCCTGGCAGCGACGCCATTGCCGAAGAGGATGTTTTTAGCACTAAAGCAAAGATACCCATTAGGGAGCGCAATTTTATCGCCAATCCTGCATGTTCTGTTCCTGTTTCTGTCTACAGCCTATTTGGTCAATGACACGTATAATCCCTTCTTATACTTTCGATTTTAAGAAACGGTACATCACATCTTACTAAGGAGGTGATTTCTTTTGAATCGTTATGACAAGTTGTCTCAGTCTGTTATCGCTATATTGTTTCTTTCATTAATCGGCCTTGTTCTGATACTCAACCTGATCTTGCCGAAGCGGGAATTCTCAGAGTCAGAAAATCGGAAGCTTGAGCAGTTACCTGCGTTTTCGTTTCACAGCTTTATTTCGGGGAGGTTCACCTCCAACTTTGAAAAGTTTATAACGGATCAATTCGTAGCTAGAGATGTATGGGTTGGTATAAAGTCTAATGCGGATCAAGCGATAGGTAAAAAAGAAAGTAACGGTGTGTACCTTGGTAAAGACGGCTATTTAATTCAGAAATTCTCTGTAATGAAAACAGGAGCGCTTGAAGAGAAAATCCAATCGATCAATGCCTTTCATACAGAGACACCTGAACTTAATAAGTATGTGATCCTTGCTCCGACCGCTGTTAGTGTGATTCAAAGCAAGCTCCCTAAATACGTATCTGAGAATCGAGAGCTGGATGCTCTACATACCGTAAAAACATCATTGAATCCAAGCATTCGCTATGTCGATGTATACCCTGCACTGTCTTCGCATCAGAATGAATCGATCTACTATAAAACTGATCATCATTGGACAAGTAAGGGTGCTTACTATGCGTACCAACAGCTAGGCAATTGGATGGGATACAAGCCTATGAAGGAAGCGGAATTCGACATACGAACGGTAGCGAACGATTTCTATGGCTCCTTATATTCAAAGAGCGGATTTCGGAATTTGCACTCTGACAGTATAGATTTGTATGTACCAAAGAATGAAGGGAAGGTTACCGTCGATTATGTCGAAGAGGAACAGTCCACGAATTCGATGTATGCGATGGACAATGTAAAGAAGAAGGACAAGTACACTGTGTTTTTTAACGGCAATCATTCTCTTATTCAGTTGAAAACAAGTCATTGGGAAGGGAAGAAGCTGCTAGTGGTCAAGGATTCCTATGCGAACAGCTTCGTGCCTTTTTTAACATCGCATTTCAGTGAGATTTATATGGTTGACCTTCGTTATTATGAAGGAGATGTAGCAGCGCTTGCGAGGCAGCATCAAATCCATGACATGTTGATTCTGTATAACATGAATACATTCATTGGAGATCCATCAATCAATTATTTAGCGAACGAAGAAGGGTAAAGGAGGAACAGGATCATACCCATGAGCACTAATCATTATATTGCTAAAAATAAACGATTCTTCGCATTGCTCATATTCATCTTTGCAATTAGCGTGTTATCGGGATGTGCTTCGGAGCAGTCAGACATCAACGTGTCTGCTATCAAGATAGAGCATCAGATGAAACAATCAGTCAAGTTGGATAAGCTGAAAAAAGGGGACGCGCATAAGCTGAAGAAGCTGTACGACCTTGGTTCGGAACAAGTTGAGGACTTCCTGCTATATACTGCTTCCTCTAACGTTAGAGCGGATGAAATTGTTGTCCTTAAAGTGATAGACGAGAGCCTAATAGACAGTGTCAAAGCAAGTATTGCACAAAGAATCGACGCTCAAGCCGTTAAATTCAAAGATTATCGCCCTGATGAATATGCTCTGCTTGAAAAACATGTACTCAAGGTGAAGTCTCACTATGTTCTGTTTGTGGTCTCAGCTGATGCTGAGCAGATCGAAAAGGCATTTGACTCGGCATTAGAGTAAAACACGATTCTGCCTATCTCGGGAAAGCATCAAAAGGTAATATGTACATAAAACATATCGTACTTCGTCGTTATGGTTTTCTTGTACACTTAGCAGAAAACTTATGTTACGATCAAATAGGTATTATATTCCATAAGGATTCATAACGTCAAAAATAGTTTGTTGAGCTAACCCTAAATAAATCAGTGGAGATGTCCATGATCAAAATACTTGTGGTGGATGACGAGAGCAGCATCCAGGCGGCCTTAGTGTACGCGCTGAGCAGGGAAGGTTATGAAGTGGAGACAGCTGCGGACGGTAAGGAGGCGCTGGAAAAGGTGGAGACGTTCTCACCTGACGTAATGGTGCTAGATGTCATGATGCCTCGTGTAAGCGGTTATGACGTATGCCGCAAGCTGGATGGACAGCCGCGGCCTGCGATTCTGCTGCTGACTGTCAAGAATGATATTGTCGATAAAGTGCTGGGGCTGGAGCTGGGCGCTGACGATTTCATGACCAAGCCTTTTGATATGCGGGAGCTGCTGGCCAGAGTCAAGGCTCTATCACGCCGGGGAGGCTATGTACATCAAATGCAGCAGGAGCAGCAGAAGGATTTACTGAGACTAGGAGATTTGACCGCAGAGATATTCAGCCGCACGGTAACTATCGAAGGAGAACTGCTGGATTTAACGCCTAAGGAATTTGAACTGCTGGTCTTGCTGATGCGCAATCCGGGGCGGGTCTATTCACGGGAAATGCTGCTGGAGAAGGTGTGGGATATGGATTTTGCGGGCGGTACTCGTACCGTAGACATCCATGTGCAGCGTCTGCGCAAAAAGCTGGGCAGTCACCACGGGCTTATTCAGACCGTGTACGGAATCGGCTATAAAAGCATGGGGTCACCCTAGATGACCGGAAGATTTCGGCTGGGCCTGAAGGGGAAAATGTCTTTGTTGCTTGCTTTGCTGCTCGTTTTTGTAGTGACCTGCCTGAGCGTGCTGGTGCTGAGCGGCATCCGGGAGAACCAGCGAACCATGTTGGAGCAGTCTTTTACCCGGCAGGTTGAAGCTGCCAATCTGCGCGTGCGGGAGGAATATCTGACCGAAGGCAGGATGCCGCCGGATCAGTTTATGAAGCAGATGGGTCAACGGCTGGCCGTGGATTTGGGCGCACAAAGCGGTATGGCGGTGACGATGTATACAGTGGATGGCTCCATTGCCGGCACCTCTGTGCCATTTCAGCCACAGGCAGATGTGCAGGATGCGCTGCAATTTACAGCACAGGGGCAGTCGGCGTACATTACTGAAGGGGATCAGCTGTTGTTTCTTGCTCCTCTGTACAATGCCGATCAGCGCCTTGGCACGGTGCAGTTTCATGCTTTGCTCACCGAGCAAAATACGTTTTATGCCCAGATTCGCCGGTTGTTTCTATTTGCCGGAGGCATCGTGCTGGGTGTCGGTTTTCTCATCGGTTACGTGTATGTCCGGCGGCAGGTCAATGTCATTGACAAGATGAACAGGGCGGCAGCGCAAATTGGGCAAGGCAATTATCTATCGGCCCCTTCGGTAGTCAGAAAGGATGAGCTGGGTGAGCTGGCACATGGAATCTATGAAATGAGCAGAAGCATCTCTACGTCAGTCGGTGCTTTGCATGAAGAAAAGCAGAAGCTGGTAGAGACGGTAGGGCGACTGCGAGAACTGGAGCAGCAGCAAAAGCAGTTCATCGGCAATATCAGCCATGAGCTGAAGACGCCGTTAACCTCGATAATCGCCTACGCCGATTTATTGAATATGTACAGCGATGATCCTGCCCTGTTGGATGATGCCGGAAGGCGCATCCATAAGGAGGCACAGAGGCTATACAGTCTTGTGGAGAAGGCGCTACAGCTGTCAGCGATGGATGTTTACGAGTTTGAGACACATGCGAAGGCGGTTCCGCTGCAGCCATTGCTGGAGGAAGCAGTGGCCCAGCTGCAAGGAAAGGCGGACAGCTGCAGGGTTACGATCCATACTTCGCTTGCTGCAGGTGAGGTGTGGGCTGATCCAGAGAACGTGATGCACATCATGCTAAATTTACTGGACAATGCGGTGAAATATAACCGACCAGGCGGACATATTCACCTGCTTAACTACACTATAGCGCCAGCAGACGAAGCACACCGGATGATTATCGAGGTTGCCGATACAGGAATCGGTATCCCGGAGGAAGCTGTATCCTGCATTTTCGATCCGTTTTATACAGTCAGCAGAGACCGGTCAAGAACCAGCGGCGGGACAGGACTTGGGTTAGCGTTGGTTCGCAATCTGGCCGAAAAGCAAGGAGGAACTGTACAGCTTGCCGCGACGGGAGCGGACGGTTCGCTGTTCAGGGTCGAACTTCCACTACATGCTTCGAATGAAAAGGTCAATCTATACACCAATGACAAAGGCGAAGCCCGGAATGAATGAAATCTTCCGGGCTCTTCACAATGGTTAAGCATTCATCTGATTCCAGCTTTCTGAATTGTTTACAAGTTCGTTACAAGCCAGATATATTTGCGCAATATTGCCTCGCTATTCTAAGGGCATGGGGGAGCTTGCAGCCGGTTGGTTCGGAAGGTGACAACAACTGGATCAAGCGACCTGGGTCCGAATAACATTGTGAAGCAGGAGGACCCCGATGAAGATCAACGAAGGAATATACATCGCCGGACTGCTTGCCGTGACTTTGCTGTCAGCTGGCATCTTATTCGGCTGTGATGCAGAGAGGAAGAGCAGTACGCTGGTTACAACAGGCCAAATCAGCACTGGAGATGGAGGAGAAAAACGTGAACTGACAGTGGTCAAGGAGAGCAAACCGCCTGCTGAGCAGGGAATTGCCGTTCAGCGCATACATCGGATTGATGGCGCAAATATAGAGAAATGGCTGTCAGACCATGAACTGGATATCCAAGTAACCACGTTGGAGAAGCAGGCCACCGCTGCGAATGAAGCGAAATATAGCTACCGCCGATTCCGTTTTGATCTGGAGACTGGAAAGAGGCTGAGCATCAAGGAACAGACAGGAGCGGGAAAGGAAGAGTTCATCAAAGCATTCCTATCCCCTGATGGGAAATACAGCTTCATTCAGACTTGGAAGAATAAATATGAGGCTGTAAATGCGATCAAAAATATGGCTACAGGGGAGCAGCGTGAAGTCGTGGTCGACAATTATATGGAAGTAGGCGGTTGGCTCAATTCTGCCTCCTATATTCTAGCAGCCGGTTCGATGGAGGGGCGAGGCGAGATATGGAACATATCCGTAGACGGTACCCGGGAAAAGATCGAGCTGAAGGATTCCGAAATAGAGTGCTTCACCGAATTTGCTGTGGGTAACGGAATGATATATTACACAGACGCCAAAAGCCGCCTGAAAAGCTTCACCCCCACACGTTCTAAGCCAAACCTACTTGCAGATGATGTTGCGACCTTAAGCCTGTCTCCTGACAGTCAGCGGATTGCCGTCTCCACGGCGGGCAGCGGCGGGCAGGGAGAATCACGCCTGCTCATCTACGATACGGGTGGTCATTTGCAAGGCTTGCTTATTGGCAAAGGTGATGTATTGTCCCACCAAACCTGGTCTCCCGATTCCTCCAAGCTGGCCTTCGCTGTTTATACCGAGGATAAGGGCGGCATGAATGGGATTTATATTTTTGATACAGTCTCAGGTAAGGTTTCGCCGCTAGGGTTACCGTATTACTCGGCATATCCGCTAAGCTGGAACCCTTCCGGCTCCAGGCTGGGTATCACCGTGGATGACAAAGAGAAGCTTGCCGTAACCCATATTGTCGATTTCAAAAAATGAATTTGTTCAATAAAAAGGAGAGATTCGTTGTGAAAAAAGTACTTCTGTCCACTATCGTATTGGGAATGACTCTATCGGGAGCCGCCGGTGTATATGCTGGAAGCAAGCTGGAGAATATCAACGCTTACCTCAATCACGGCATTATCTTTAAAGTAAACGGATCCGATCAGTCCTTAACAGACAGTAATGGCAATCGGCTGGTGCCGATCACCTATCAAAATACGACGTATTTGCCTGTGCGGGCCATTTCCGACATGACTGGAATCAATGTCGGCTATGACGTCGCCAGCCAGCAGATTCGGCTGGAAACGAAGCAGACGGGCGATAGCCAGCCAGCAGGGGAATGGACAACGATCAATTACAATAAAGCACAGATAAAGGCGATCAAAGAGGCTTACGCCGATTTTGAATCCTTTGAGACGGCCTATGCTCCTAAGCAAATGGCCAAAAACGACAGCTATGTTAAAGTGGGAGCGACGGAGGATGGAGTCAATCTGATCTTTAAACATATGACCGTTAATGTGTCGCCACGGGATTATTCCACCGGCTACAAATCCAAGGTAGTTAAGCTGTCCAACGGCGTCAACGCCAAGTGGTATACACCTTCAGATACGCCACTGCTGAGTTTCAAACTTGACGACCGGACGGTGACGCTCAGCTCCCCTGACGGTTCGCTGAGCAGCAGCCAAATCGAAAAGGTAGCTGTTAGTGTAGCTAAACTGACTAATAATTAATAAGATCCCCCTGATGAAGTTGAAATCAGGGGGATTTGTTTTGACATAATGAATCTGAACCATCTTGCTTGGATAGAAAGTGGCGATAGCTTGCTTGTAGGCAGATGGATATCTGTTCATGTCCGTTAAACCTTTAAAGAGATGTTTACACAAAGTATCAGATAAGGTAATATATAGATGTTAAATATATAAAAAATTACCATTAAAGGCCACTTTATGGAAGGTAGTGGAGGCTTGTATCGGAGATAATCGGCGAATTCAACCCGTTGCCCATTAAGATATGTCACCTAGTATCATTACTTCTTTAGTAAGACACAATCATTATTGATGTAGAGAAAGCTAAGAAGGAGGCATAATGATGGAGGAAGATGTACGCAGCGAGAAACATATCGTGAAGAAGGCGATATTCTCAACTGAGATACGCAAGAAAGTACAAAAGCTGCAGAAAAGGAACAATTGGTATAATTTTTTCGCAATTAGCTACGACTGGCTGATTATTGCAGGAGGTATCTATCTCGCCAAAGCGTATCCAAGCTGGTGGATGTACTTGATTAGTCTGTGCTTGATTGGCAGTAGGATGAGAGCCTTCGACAACTTAATGCACGAGGCTAGTCATATTCTGTTATTCGAGAACCGCAACCTGAATAAGTGGATGGCTTGCTTTTTTGTAGCATTTCCTGTCTTCACTTCCTACACGACTTATTGCAAATCACATTACATGCATCACAAGCACCTGTGGGATCCAGAACAAGACCCAGATACGAAGCGCTACGCATTAATCGGACTGGATAAGCCACAGGACAGTATCAAACAGTTTCTGATTCGTCACATCTTCAAGCCCTTAACCCTAACACATGTTCCTAAGTATATTTACGGTACGATTCGTGTAAACATCCTATCCAAGGAAGAACCATGGTCAGAAAAGCTTGCCAAATCAATTTATTGGCTTACAATAATAGCAAGTAGTATTTCTTTCGGCTTTTGGAAAGAACTCTTATTATTCTGGTTTGTTCCATTGCTGACGACCTTCCAGATCTTTCGATACTGGGCTGAGATGGCAGAGCATTCCGGTCTGAAGACAGACAATGAACTGTACGCAAGCCGCAATACGTTCGGCAATCCACTTGAACGTTTTTTAATTCATCCCCACCACGACAATTTCCACCTAGTTCATCACCTATTTCCGGCTGTACCTCATTACAACTTGAAAAAAGCCCATATGCTGCTGATGGAGGACGAGGAATATAGGAAGGCGCATCACTGCACTGGATTTTTTAAATCATTTGTTCCCGGCTTCTTTAGTGCCATCGAAGACATCTGTGGAAGGCACTTTGGCCGCAATAGCCGCAATAGCCGCAATAAAAGAATAGAATAGCATTTCAGCAGGACAATAGGAGGAAGGATCTTGACTGTTGCATTTTTTCATGGCGTCGCATTAGCTTTTGGTCTCATTATTCCACTTGGGGCGCAAAATGTATTCGTATTTAATCAAGGTGCATTGCAGAAGAGATTTTCACGAGCGTTACCCGTAATCCTAACTGCCGCATTATGTGACACCTTGCTAATCTTGCTGGCCGTCCTGGGTGTCTCACTCGTTGTGTTACAGCTTGCATGGCTGCAGCTTATTCTCTTTGGTGCTGGGCTGGTGTTTCTAGTCTATATGGGTTGGTCCGTCTGGAAGAGTGAGCCTCCTAACACGGAGCAGGACGGGAATGTATTAAATGCCAAGAAGCAGATATTGTTTGCACTGTCTGTCTCGTTGCTAAATCCTCATGCAATCTTAGATACGATAGGCGTCATTGGCACAAGTTCACTAAGTTATACGGGGAATGAAAAATTTGTATTCACTGTTGCTTGCGTCGTTGTATCTTGGTGCTGGTTTTTTGCGCTCGCGATTGTAGGGAAGGCCGTAGGAAAATTAGATAGCAATGGTAGGTTAATCCGTAATATCAATAAGATTTCGGCCATTATTATTTGGGCTGTCGCGATATACATAGTAAAGCAGCTGATTGAACAATTGATGGCTTGAGACTTGAAAGGCTACATGTACTTGTTTGTCGGATGACAAGAACATAGTGACGTTAAAAAAACCGCTAAAATGCGGTTTTTTTCTTTATGTCATCAACTTCTTGGTCAAATAAAAAGACAAGAAGTTGATAACATCTCCGTTTTTGAATAGAACATACCTATGCAAAGTTGAAATCGACTACTCGTACTTATAAACACAGGAAGCCGTTTAATATTATCATGGCATCGCTGCTCGTATATTGTGCAATATCAATTCTTTATCCTTAGAGATTCATTCGATTTCATTCCGATTTTAGCAGTGAACGCCATCACCACGACTTATGGATTTCTCGATATGATATAATTCGAATAAAAAGAGGAGAATATATCGGTGTTTTCACGGGAGAGTTTAGAAAAGAATCAGATCGTCGTGTATGCAATGGCATTAATTGTAGGAGGGGGAGTGGGCTTGGCAAGTCCACGATTAGGTGGCTTGCTAGAACCCTTGGTTTCATTTGCGATTGCGGTTCTTTTATTCAGCATGTTTTGTCAAATTCCTTTTCTGAAATTAAGGGAAGCACTCACGAATAGACACTTCATAGGGGTCTTGCTGCTTGTGAATTTCATCTTCATTCCATTGCTTGTATTCCTATTAATTAAGATTTTCCCTCAGCCTGGTCCGGTTCTGATTGGAGTTTGCTTGGTACTTCTCACTCCATGTATCGATTATGTCATTGTGTTTACCCAATTGGGCAAAGGAAATGAAAAGTTAATTCTCGCGTCTACTCCAATCCTTTTTATTGTTCAAATGATTATGCTGCCTATTTATCTCTGGCTATTCATTGGTGCTGAGGCATCTGAGATCGTAAGAATTGATCCATTCGTTGAAGCTTTTGTTTACTTAATTATTGTTCCTTTATTCTTTGCATTACTCATTCAATATGTAGCTAGAAGAAATATACGCGGCATGAAAACACTGGACTTTACAGCATGGCTGCCAGTCCCGCTTATGGCACTTGTGCTCTTTTTGGTGATAGGCTCTCAAATTGACAGGGTTGTAAAGGATTTTCATGTCATTATTGCTGTGATACCCATTTATGTATTATTCCATATCATTTCTCCGGTAATCTCACGAATCATATCGACTGTCTTTCGTTTAGGCCCATTAGAGGGAAGAACACTTATTTTCAGTGCTGGAACTCGCAATTCGCTTGTTGTCCTTCCTCTTGCTCTTACCTTACCAGGGGAGATGGCTACAATAGCAGCGTCTGTGATCGTAACCCAGACCATTATTGAACTGATAGCGGAGCTGTTATATATAAATGTTGTGCCTAATTTTATTTACAGAGATGTATAGGTAAATATAAATAGATTCAGGTCGGTGAATTTGGGTTCCACAGCTGCCGTGTAATTAATATGTTCTGGATATACCGAACTTTCCTTGCGTTGTACGGCTTCATTTCGATAATAAAGCGGAGCTGGGGATATAGCTTGTGGAAAGCCATAGTACTCAAAACGATACATGAGTTGTATACTCCTTTGCCATAAGTTGAACACATCTATTTAACTTATGACAAATAGCTAATGATGTTCTACTGAGCTCAGCAGCAGATTGCTTATAAATCCTGAAACCTTCACTCGTCAGATGATCCAGTAAGGGATCACTTAAAGCACCCAGTGAATCAATTTAGTTAGGGTAGGGAACGATATGTTTTGGAATGATACGCAGGCAAAACCAGCGTTTCCTATCACAAAATGAGGAGTGACTGAAATGGCTAAACACAACGAACGTAACCGAAACGATGATTCTAAACACAACACAGCTGGTCTGGGAACTGGAGAGACTGTAGGAACTGTAAGTGGTGGTGCTGTAGGTGCTGTAGTTGGTTCCGCTTTGGGTCCTGTAGGAACCGTTGTTGGTGGTATCGTTGGCGCATCGTTGGGCAATAAGGCAGGCGATCAAGTTGATAATAATACCGGATCTGAACAGGATAAACAGGAATAGCTCCATATTTTAGTGAGGAAAACCAGGGTGCTGAGGAAACTCCGCACCCTCTATTTTTGCTACAATTGTCAATATTCTCTCGATCCCGTTACTATCCTCGCTGCGATGAATTAATCTAAACCACAGCTGCAGTGTTACGTATTTTGCTCTAACTTGTCGTTCACTGTTCTAATCTGTTTCCGGTCTCTTTATTAGCAGTGGAGGCGGAATTAGCCACCCTTTTTCCTTACTCATTTCAAGAGCTTTCAATCCAAGTGCTGTTTTCGTCATATGGTATTTTCCGAACAATGCTCCAATGTCTTCCCGAATGGATTTCCCCATTACTTGGCTGCAGGTAACCATGCCGGCTGCCGTATCAGCAGAAACTAACGGGGCAATTTCTTGATCTGCAAGTCGAGCCCCAACAGGTATTTCCTCAAGTTTGGCTTCTGGTCTCTCAGGCGGGTACGGACTAGGTGCTATTCCATTCTCAATTAATATTTGATCGCATTCCTTTGCTTCAAGCTCAGCTTGGTTAATGAAGTCTTCTAATAACCTTTTTAGATCCTTGTCTCCAGCATGATTGAGGTATGCTCGATAAACGGAGATGCACCCTTTAGCCGTGGCTGAAAATGCCCATACATCGAATATCTCACCATAATGTAACGGCTCATCTTTCGGATTACCGGATAGAATTCCCATGTTCTATGCTCCTTTTGCCTTTCAGCCGTTAATTAGATTTAAGGATTTATTGGCAGCATTTATGTCTACCTGCAATTGCTCATGCACGTTGTAAGGATGGTAAAAACCTTTTTCGACCATATAGGAAGTAATTGCTTCATGGGTTTGAATGGCTGTATCCAAATGTTTTTTTAGTACATTTCTGATTTCTGGCGTTGCGGCTTCTGTAATGGCAACAGCCAAATCTTTAACTCCGGATTTAGCTGTGATAAGCATGTCAGAGGCAATGATTTGATCGGACATTCCGTTCATTCCGGTTAGATTTTTAAGCGAGTAATTCATAATTGGTTCACCTTTCTGTGATAGTCACTTTATTGTTGTATGCGAGACAGAATGTTTTTATAGTCGGCTATCGCTTGAGCCGAATTTTGAATGTCGGTTTCCATTAATGCTTTTAACTGTTCACAAGAAACCAAATTGTACATAGATGCCGTTTTATTCATGCAGGTGTTTTTGAAATTCATTAGCTCATGGATTTCCAACACCTCATGCGTTGCAAGTGGATTAGTCACAGCAAGTCCTCCTATCCAGTCATACAAATTTAGGTACAGATTGAATCTTTTAAGTAATGTGCTCTAAGAGAGTAGATTTATTCATCTTACCCGAATGTTTTGAATACGCTATTGGTAAATATCCTGGGTTATCTGGAAGCTAAACATTTTTTGCACGCAAGTTGCTTTGATAATGCCAAAACAAATACAACCGAAGAGGATCATCAGTGATTCATTACTGCACTGAGCGGAGAAATTCGGTTAACAACGGAAGGGCAAAAAGCGGACTCCAGCAATTTGATCGACGCATCATCTGTTGATTTGTCGAAGCTTGTCGATATGGGAGAGGAATGCCAGGCGGGAATCGATTCGGAGGAGGCAAGGGCACGGGAGAGTCTTCGCTAAATAAGTGAAGCAAGTTGCAAATACCGTTTAGAGCGATCTAAGCGGTATTCGTGCTATATTCAGCTCGTGTCGGTTCATACGGGGTTTATTGAAGAAAGACACTCTGATAGCCTAAACTAGGCGTCATTCGTGCATAAAGGTCAGTGGCCCAGCCTATGGTATAAATCGAATAAAACAAAATCGAAGTAATCGAGAAGTTGACTTTTACATCAATATATTAATTATAATGAGGTTGTAGGCTGGTCATTGCATTTCTCAGAGGACAATCCGGATGATACACAGATACCACACTGAAACGCGGACACTATGTCCAGGCTGAGCTATCTCTGCCTGATGGGTATACCTGGAACCGGTTGATTTACGTACATGGAACATATTTGATGGCAGTTTTTTCAGTTGACTTGTTTGAGTCGCGGTTGCGGCTTTTTTTTGTATTTCCCAGAGTTAATTACAGATGTAAACAAGCTCTGTCAATTTGATCATCAACCAGTTCACCCAAGTGGGTAAAGTTTTTTTCTCTTTTAATGAACCAAAATGCGAGGTCTGGTGAATAAGAAGTGAAGAGGAAAAACGAGGAGGTCTTCTAAGTGAAACAAAATCATCATTTTCCAATACCGAAGGAGGGAGGTTCAGTCGATTTTGAAACACTTGTTCAACCTCACTTAACTAGTGCATTTCGAGTCGCTTATTTGATCGTCCATGATTACCATCTCGCTCAGGATGCCGTTCAAGAAGCTCTATGGGAAGCGTATCAATCCCTATATCGATATGATGAACGAAAAGGGACATCGTTTCGAGCTTGGTTTATGAAAATTGTGACACATCGTGCACTTAATGTAGTGCGTAGAAAGAAAAATACAGAAGAATATATGGACTCTATTGACCCTGGACAAAACCCATTGGAGAGTATTCTGCAAAGGGAGAAAGAGCAACAAATTTGGCAAGCGATTCAGTTGATGACGCCGAAGCATCGCTCTGCAGTTATTCTTTACTATTATGAAGAGTTTAGTATCGCTGAAATTGCAAAAATCCTTGGTGTGTTTGAGGGAACGGTAAAATCAAGGCTGCATAAGGCCAGAAAGTTAATTGCTGAAAATATGCAAGTTAAGCAAGAAAAACAGGTAATTACCGAGATGGGAGTGATCATGCATGACTAATATTGACAAACAGATTACACAAACTCTAAACAAGGTAGCTGGAGAATTGGATCAGCCTAATTTTGTGATGCCTTACCAAGTGGCAGCCTATAAAAGAAAAAGGTCACGTTTACTAGCCTCTTGGGTAATTCCCGTCTCCATTAGCTGCGCTTTGCTTTTAACGATTTCGGTGAGTCCTACCTTTGCGGCCTATGTTAAATCGTTATTTGATGGTTCTGATCAAGAACTGCAATATGCAGCACAGGAGGGTTTCTCACAGAAGGTAAATGCCTCTGTAACTGATCAGGGCTATACAGTTGAAATAGAGGAGATATTGGCCGATCCAATGAGAATTGTGGCCGTTTATTCGATCAAGGATCAGCAAAAGAACTTTATTCATCCGGATAAGCTTCACATAAGTAACGTAGAGGTGACAGATTCGAAAGGGAATATAATTAAAGAAACTAGAATATATGGGGTACAAAACCGCGAAAATTACGGATATCTCACGCTAAAAAAACCCGGGGAAACAGAAGATCAGAAGCTTGTACTACAGTTCGAGGGAAATCAGATCGACTCTGTCGAGGGAAATTGGGCCTTGAAGATTCCTTTTGATTTAGAGAAAACAACGAAGGCTTCTCAGGTGCTGCCAATCGATAAGACGTATACCACACCACAGGGACTGCAAATCAAACTAAATAGCATTATGTATTCACCGACTGCTGCTAGTGTGGATTATGAAACGAAATGGACGGAAGAGGCAAAGAAAAGATTAGTAGAGGAAAGCAAACAAGTGAAAGGAAAAGTAGATTCAGCTGATCTTTATGTTCGCTATGATGATTTTAAGCTGAATTTCCATGTTGAAAATGAAAAAGGAGAGAAAGTAAAAGATTTAACTAGGGCGCTTGATACGCCAAGCAAGGCCTTGGGAGAATACGGTCATTTGAATCGGCAGTATGGATTTGCTCCACTGTCTCCTGATCATCAATATACGCTAGTATTGGATTCTTTAGTAAAAACAGAACCGTATGAGCTAGGCATATCATTTGAGCCAAAACAGCTTGCCGACAAACCTGTACGAGTAGATATGGATGGCAAAACGATTGAGATCAAGTCCGTAACCTTAGACGAACCATTAAATGAAGCATCTCCAAAGACTGAGAAGCACGTTACGATTTTACTAGAGGCTTATGTAAAGGATATATCCCATATTAATATAGGCGATACGATATTAATTGATGACGCACATAAAATTACGAATCGTTTTGGTTGGACGATAAAAGATGAAGCGGGCAAAGTATACGATGTAACAGGTGGAGACTTTAAAATGATAGGGAAGGATGAACAAGGCAGAAACCATATCCGAATGAAATTGCAAAGTTCTGAAATGAAAGAACTCCCTCAAACGCTCAGTCTTACTTCAGAATTGGCAGAAAAGAGCTATGACCTGGATTGGAAAGTACCATTGCCAATGCCGACAGAAGAAAAATAAGACAAGGCACTTTAGGATTTGCGCATTCTAGGAGGGAATTGACTGTGAAGAAAACAGTTGTTGCTGCAATGCTTGTAAGTGCACTTTCTTCAGGAGTTTTAACTGACGCGGCATATTTGCCAAGGGCTTTTTCCCAGCAAGCGAAGGCAAAAATCGAAGTTAGTGATGACATAATTGCAAAGGTGAAAAAGGCAATAAAGGAAGCCATGCCAAATTCGGCTTATGAAATTGCCGATTATTCGCGGGTAGGAATGCCGGATTTGCCTGACGGGGAGTACATTCGTTTCGAGCTAAGGGACAAACGTGGAAATATAGTCGTCAATTCACAATCCGAAGAAATCGTGCTTTTCAGCCTGGTGGCGGATCTCAAGGATGTACCTTTGTCCATTCTAACTGCAGGCAAAAATAAACTGAAAGAATTGGATCCGAAGATGGCGCAGGTAAAAGACGCATCTAGAGGCAAGGATACTTGGACCCTGCACGGTATGAATTTAGCTACTTTTGTCACTATTGATGGAAAAAGCGGAAAAGTAACAAAGGCAACCATTAGCTATGCGAAGGCACCAGATAAATCTAAGGTTGATATTGCGCGTAAAACGATGAAACTCTTAAACGGCGGACAGGACGTAAAGGTGCTTGATGGGGTGAACCTAAATTATAATCCTCAGAACAAGGAGGGAAAGGTGCTGAAGTTCTTTGATGAAGGATTGAAGAATTCTATCCTGCACAAAGTGCACATCGGAGCGGATACCGGGAAAGTATGGGAGGCCGAATTGCTTCGAGAAAAAGAATACTATAAATCCGACGATGAATATAAGCAAACGTTCGCCCAGCCGATACTCACGTCCGAACAGGCGATCACCAAGGCTGCGCCGACGGTAAAGCAGCTATTTGGCGTTGATTTGAAGGGATCGAAGGTAGCGATACAGCTCGATCGCTATACGTTCACGAAGCAAGGACAGCCGACCGTTATCGCGCTTGTCAATCCTAAAGGGACATTCCATACATTCGAGCAGCAGCCGATTAAGGGCCTGAAAAATTAACAAGTAAAAGCGATGAAATCATAAGAAGATCACAATAAGCTGCAAACAGAACAAAGGATCTGTTGGAAAGGTAGAAAACTACCGCCAGGCAGATCCTTTGTCAGTTACCCTCATTAGCGTGATATGAACTTAATAAAAGGGTACTTTTTTTAGACTTAATGGAACCGGGAGTTACCATGATTGCAAAAAAATCGAATGAAAACAATGTTGCTAGAGAGCCATAGTGACAGAATCTTCGGTTTAAAAAAACCATCCGTAAATAATTATATTTGCAGATTCCAGAACTATTTTGAGCACTCATGCCTCGTTGCCGAGGAGGAACTATGGTTCAGAAGATGATGATTGACCGTGCGCAGCGGGGCGATAAGAGCAGCTTCGCGTTTGTAATACAACAAATTCAAGACGAATCGTACCGAATTGCTAATAGCTGTCTACTCGATGAAGCCGCCAGCATGGACGCGGTATGTGATGCTGTGGAAGAAGCCGTTATTCATATCCAAAAACTCGATAATCCGGAAAGATTCAATATTTGGTTCAATCGGATTGTGATTCAAAAATGCAAATCCCATTTGCTCAATAGTAAATTAAGCGTCTACATCGATGATAAAGAAGTTAAGGGACTTGTGAAACGCCAAACGACGGAAGAGAATTTGGAGTTGCAAGCCTTTATGAAACAACAGTCGCCAATGACGCGATTGCTTATTCAACTGAAGTATGCAGAAGGATATACGATAGAAGAAATTACGGAGATGACGGAAATGCCGCTCAACACGATCAAAACGAAAATTGATAACACGACGATCAAGCTGTTTAAACAGAGCCGTAGAGGGAGGATGTAATATACCCAGTGACTGTCCGGTAATTTCCTTCGCATATGCAGCAAATGAGAGCATGTAATAATGGAGCCGAAAAAGAACAGGAAGCATCGCAGTCGGTACATAAAAAATTAAGCTGACTCGGCGAATGCCGAGAGGCTATTCAAATACAAGGAGGAGAGAAAGGCTTGAGTAAAAGATGGAGGTTGGGCATATTGCTGCTGAGCATGTTGTCTGTATTAACGGGATGTTTTTTGGAAAAGCCGGTATTACATCCATTGGATGAGGACAAGGCGAAAATAAAAGTGACTTATTACAGTGAGGGATCGTTCTACCGCGATTACGGAGGATATTTCCATGTCAAATTCCCGAATATTGAGGTTGAAATCATTAGCACTGCTGAGGCGGATACGGCAGCAGATATGGAAAAACTGCTGGACAAGCACAAGCCGGACGTCGTGCTGCTGAGTGAGCATATGTTC
>Ga0102589_1003250_pt1 | contig 17273 bp, 13 predicted proteins | sample AraplaMF_Col_mLB_FD_76858 | JGI IMG/M metagenome (GOLD analysis project Ga0102589, IMG submission 76858) | Arabidopsis root microbial communities from the University of North Carolina, USA - plate scrape MF_Col_mLB | ecosystem: Host-associated > Plants > Roots > Endosphere | place: USA... | reverse complement strand
CTCAATCACCTTATATAAATCATCAATGAAAGGGTCTAAATACTGATCATGAATCAGCACCATCATCCGATGAGGCGTCAACTTGCAGCAATGTGGCATATGATGCTTCAATCCAACCTCATTGACCGCATACAGGAATTCCTTCATTGTAACCTCATGTGACAAGCTCGTATGTTCTTGCGTCCAGGTCATATAGTCAAGTTCCATAACAGCAACTCGGACAGGCCAATTCAGTTTGTCAAGCCCATAAGAGGCAACTAGCTTCATCATTCCATCCTGCTGCTCACTTCTCCACTGCCCGTCAACCAACCGCAACAGCAAATCATTCTTCGCCATCGGAATCATATGCTGATAGGCTTCCTCCACATCACGACGCTTCCGGTCATCATCAAGATCCTGCTTCACCTTCTCGAGTGCAGCGATAAGCTCATCATCATTCATCGGCTTGAGTACATAACTGTAGGCCTTCAAAGATAATGCCTGTTTCACATAACTGAAATCTTGGTGACCGCTTACAAAAATAATTCGGATATTGGAATTTACCTCAATCGCCCTGCGGGCCAGCTCCAACCCGGACATATTCGGCATATTAACGTCACTGACGATAATATCGATAGGCGTACTATCAATAATATGACAAGCCTCAAAGGCGTTATTTACCGCTGCTGCAACTTCTAACCCAAGCTCTTCCCAAGGAATGAATTGCTTCATACCTTCCAGATCAAGCATCTCGTCATCAACTAACAACACGTTATACATGAATGAGGCCCCCCAAACGATGCAGTCATACAATTCTCATTCCAGCATTTCCCTAAACAAAGTATAACAAGTTCAACTATCATTTGAACAGTCAGATGATTTCAAAATAAAAGATTTGATCAAAAGAACGAAGACCCGCTGGCAGACAGCGAGCCTTCGTTCCGAAGATTATTTACCCATTGCTTTCTTATTCTCCGTCCAAACTTTTGTAACATGGTCAAGGAACTTCTGATAACCGACCTTCATGGAATCATCATGTGCTTTATCCAGAATTTGCAGTGCTTCTTCATCGGATTTCGCGTACATGGATTTTGCTCTAGCTGTCAACCAAATATCTCTAACACTTTGTCTAGCAATCCCCTCTTCACTATCTGGAGTCGGCTCCCAGCCGAGGAACTCCGTGAAGTCACCTTGCGAAGCCCATGTTACTTCCATTTGCCAGCGGTTGCTGAAATCAATCTTATCTGCTGGTACAGTAGACAACATTTGCTTTTTCGTATTATCCATGAACATTGTATTGCCCACCCATACCAAGTCGCCAGCTTTACCATTTATTTCAGAAAGCGTTTTCGGATCATTCATGTATTTATCTTTATTAAATTTCGGTGTCAGACCATCAGCTTCAAATCCATCCCAATAACCATCCGCTCCTGGAGGTCCCCAGTTCAGTACCATACTGCCTTCAGGTCCTGTCATCCAGTCAAGCATCGCGAATATGGCCTCTGGATTTTTCGCGTTTGTCGTAATGGCAGCTACGTTCCATCCAAGTTGGTTATATGTTCCTGGATAGATTTTGCTAGCATCCAGACCTTGTTTTACAATCGGTTTAATAAACATATAGCCGTCTTCCGGATCCTTCTTCTTCAATTCCTCATCTGCTACAGCTAGCATCTTCATCGGATCGAAAGTTGCAATAACAGCAAACTTGCCGTTCATCGCTTTTTCTCTTACTTGATCTTCTGTCTGCGTATTCGCATCTTGCGTCATCAGCTTCTCACGCATCAGCTTCGCCGTATATACTACGGATTCACGGAAGCCTGGATCCTTATAGATGGAGACCATTTTATCACCATCTGGTACAGCGAAGAAACGAGTAAGGGACAAGTTGTTTTCTTTAAAGGAAGAGAAGATTTGGTCAATACCGTGACCGTCTTTTGCCAATCCCGTTTCAAATGGAGTGACTTCTGGGAACTTCTTATGCACAGCTTGCAAGTATGCATACAAGTCGTCAGTCGTTTCCAATTTTGGAGAGCCGAGCTCTTTGTAGATTTTTTTATTGATTGCATAGCCTGCGTTGCCGTTCGGCTGCTGTGTATAATAGTTCGGTACCTGATAGATCTTGCCGTCAGGCGAACGGAGCAATGCTTTGTGATTTTCAGTCAAATACTTCTTGAAATTCGGGTACTTGTCAATATACTCATCCAATGGTACGAGCATACCAGCCTCACGAAGACGTTCTATATCGGCCCCTCTGTCAGTCCAGATAATATCAGGAAGCTCATTGCCCGCAATCATCGTTTGCAGCTTCTGTGCATTGTTACCACCTGAACTGATTCCATTGACCGTAATTTTCAAGTTGTCTTGTATCCACTTCGAAGCAGGATCCTTACCCCATTTCGGCAGCTGGTACCAACCATAGTTGCCATAGAACGATACTTCAAGTGGTTCTTTGCCCAATTCGTACAGGTCACTCTTTGGAGTTTCACTTGATTCTTGTCCCGTGTCGCCTTGCTTCACAGGTTCATTCTCTGGTGGAGCACTTGTCTTCCCACTGCCGCATCCTACTAACAGAGTGAATACCATAAAAACAGACAACACACTCAGCAGAAGATTTTTTTTGTTCTTCACGGCTTTTTCCCCTTTCATTCTTGTAATCTATGTTTAAAGCAAGGTTGCTCTAAACGCATCCAAATGTCCAGCAGATCAAATAATCGCTACTCTTTCAGCGAGCCAATCAATACACCTTTCACAAAGAAACGCTGCAAGAACGGGTACACACATACAATTGGAAGTGTTGCTACCATAATAGTCGCCATCGTCAATGCCTTAGAGGTTATTTTCTTGGCAGCATTGATGTGCACAAGCGCACTCGTATCTACATTTGACAACTGTTCAGATGCGATGTTGGAGAATAGTATCTGTCTTAGTATCGTCTGAATAGGAAGCAGATTCTCGTTCGTAATATAGATACTTGCTACGAACCATTCATTCCAGTGCGCAACCGCTGTGAACAGAGACAAGGTAGCAATAACAGGGCCAGATAACGGGAAGACAATACGGAAGAATGTACCCCAGTTACCGCAGCCGTCAATCTTCGCTGACTCTTCCAAGCCTTGCGGCAAGCCTTGGAAGAAGGTGCGGAAAATAATCATATTCCATACACTAATAAGTGCCGGAATAATGAACACCCAGAAAGAGTTGAACAAACCAAGTCCACGAATGAGCATATAGCTCGGAATGAGACCGCCTCCAAAATACATGGTAACGATACACATAATCATATAATACTTGCGGCCCATAAGCCCTCGCTTCGACATCCCGTATGCAAAAATGGCCGTCGCTAAGATGGATGCTACCGTTCCAATGACCGTTCGCAAGAGGGCAATCACAAACCCATTCATTAATCGCGAATCTTCGAATACGATTTTATAGTTCTCCAATGTAAACTCGCGCGGCCAGAAAGTAATGCCGCCCTTAGACGTATCCAATCCTTCATTAAACGATATGACAAGTGAATTCCAGAATGGATAAAAGGTCGAAAAGGCCAATAAGGTTAACACTACATAGATAAAAACCGTAAAGATGCGATCTCCTATACTATCACGTATCATTATTCAGTCCTCCTAGTTATGGAATGATTCATTACCATAAGCTATTGCCCGTCTTTCTGGCAATGAAGTTCGCAAATGTAAGCAACGTGACGCTGACAACAGCCTTGAACAGGCCGATTGCCGTTGCATAGGAGTACCTGTAATTATCAATACCGACACGAACTACATATACATCAAGCGAGTCTGATACTTCTCTCAAGGCTGGATTCGAAGCGAGAATGAGAATGTCCTCGAAGCCTGCATTGAGCAGGTTGCCGATTGCAAGAATCATAAAGATGATCACAACTGGCATAATGCAAGGCAGTGTAATGAGCGTCATCTGCTTGAATCGACTCGCACCATCTATCGATGCTGCTTCATACAAATGAGGATCGATCCCTGCAATCGCTGCCAAATATACAATAGAGGCAAACCCTATTTCCTTCCATACATTGGTTGCAACGAGAATCGACCAGAAATATTCTGCCAATGACATGAAGTTAATCGGCTCATCGATAATCCTGAGCTTCTCTAACAGCATATTTATGCTGCCATTGTCTACGGACAGTAAGGATGTAACCATGGATCCGATAACTACCCATGATAAGAAGTGAGGCAAGTACGTAACGGTTTGAATGACCCGTTTAAAGGCCATCTTGCGCACTTCATTAAGCATAAGCGCTAACACAATTGGCGCTGGAAACCCGAAGATAAATTTCATAAAACTGATAATAATCGTATTGCGCATAACAGGTACAAATTCTGGTGAATTAAAAAAATCAATAAAGTGCTTTAATCCTACCCACTCATTGCTGAACAGATTGAAGCCTGCCTTAAGCTTATAATCTTGAAAAGCAATAAGAATGCCATACATAGGGATATAAGAAAATATAAAGATTAGAGCGAGTGCGGGCAGCACCATGAGTTGTATGTCTATTTGCATAAAAAATCGTTTTAACGCGCTTTTTTTATGCTTATCCAGGTTCAGGCCCGGTTCTATCTCTGCTCCCGTGGTTGCCTTCGCCATATGAAAATCCCTCCTTGATTCAAAATAACTCTTGCTGAATAAATCTTAACTCCTTCCAGATGTTGTCTTCTCCATTGTAAAAGCAAAGCGCTTTCACGGATATATGACAAACCAACGATTATTGATACTTTGACACGTTCTTTTATAAAAAATAACAATAACTTTTACAGACATAAGGTATTGTTTCTTCCATGCACCTTATTAAGCGGTATATCTTCCAGCTTGCGAAGCGAACATTTTCGCATATTCGCCCTGTTTTTGAATTAACTCCTCATGACTGCCTTCTTCGATGATTTCGCCATCATGAAGTACAATAATTCGATCAGCATTCCTGCAGCTGCTCAGACGATGGGAGATCATAATGGTTGTCTTCCCCTCGCATAATTTCATAAATTGATCATATACCTCCGCCTCAGACTTAGGATCTAAAGCTGCCGTTGGCTCATCCAATATCATGAATTGTGCCTGCTTCATAAACGCCCGACTTAATGCAATTTTCTGCCATTGTCCTCCAGATAATTCATGTCCGCCTTCGAACATAGCCCCAAGCGCCGTATCCATGCCTTGCGGCAGTTTGCGCAGTATCACCCCTGCCCCGGCATGGTCAGCCGCCTCCATAATCATTGCATCGTCATGAATATGACTCAACTTTCCCATGGCAATGTTCTCACGTGCAGTTAGCTGGTAATTCACGTAATCTTGAAACACAGCAGACACATTCTCCCGCAGGCTTTCCGTATCTATTTCACGAATATCTACCCCATCAAATGTGATTGAACCTTCGTTCGGGAGATAGAGTCCTAATAAACATTTCACAAGCGTGCTCTTCCCAGCCCCATTCTCTCCTACGATTGCAATTTTTTCTCCAGCCTCAATTCGGAAAGTTATATTATTCAATATAGGCTTGGATTGATTCGAATATGAGAAAGTAAGATGGCGCACCTCAATACAATTATGAAGCTGGCTAGGAAACATAACTGTATTCTCTTTTCTTCCCTTGTCTTCTTCTGTTTCTATATGTAAATATTGCAATACTTCACTGACAAATAAGGATTCTTCATATATCCCCGCTATATTACGTCCCAATCCTGATATGAACCCCTCTATTTGCACCAAAGCCTGCGTCAGTGAAACATAATGGCCTATTGTCAATAACCCCTGATAGCCAAACCATACTAATATACCGAAAGTACCTATGCTCAAAAATGATTGTACAGAACCAACTAATAAGGCTCTCCAGCTCGCCGTTTTCTCCAGTTGATATCGTTCATCTGTTGTTTTCCAAAATAACTCAGTCCACTTTCCTATTACATAATCTGAATGTTGATAGATTCTAAATTCTTTAGCTGCATGCCTGCTATGCAAAAGTTGGAGCAGATAGTGTGTTTTTCTTTGCGTCGGGGTTTGCATAATCATTTGCATATATTTGCGCTGGCCGAAGTATAAATTGACCCACAAACTAGGAATCAGCATAAGCAGCACAACAAGTGCGAGTATCCAATGAAAGGATATCAAGACAGACAACATGCCAATTATGGATATGGAGTTCCGCAGCGCGTTCATAAATAATACAAATATCGAAAATCCTCTAATATCCATGCCGAGAGCTGCTCGCTCAAGCTGATCAAAGTACTCGGGACGGTCAAAATAACGAAGCGGAAGCTTAGATGACTTGTGAACTAATAAGTGTTCAAAATAAAACTTTAAATGCTGCTGCGCACGAAACCCTAAAATCTTCTCACCAAATTGAATCAGTTTATCGAGAAGCAGCAGTGAACCCTGAATCCCTAACAGCAGATAGCTTGTCAGTAGGGAACTGGAGTGGCCTTCGAATAGTGCGGTCATCTCATCAATGAGTTCCTTTACTAGATAAATTTGAACGACAGGGATTAACGAACTTATTATATTGCACACAACAATAATCAGAGTCATTCCAGGAATGACCTTCATCATCGTGGGGAAAAACTGAAATAGTACATTGATAACAAGTCTTCTTTTTTCTTTAAAATTACGTTTCCCATCATCACTTGAAATTTCCATCGTTGATTCTCCCGTTTATACGATCTTTACCTATTACTTAACTCGGTCAACATGATATATCATTAGAATTCTCTACACTACTTGATTCAATGCAATGAAAAAGAGAAGAGAGGGAGTCCCTCTCTTCTCCGTCTAGATACTAGCAAGTGCAGTAATAAGTAGTAGTAGAAGAACCTGCGCATACATAAACGCTTTCATAAACAAATTTCTCTTGTGGATAGTGTGCACATTTCTCGGAAGTGCAGCCCCCAGTCGTGAAGCAACTCATATGTTTTGCCTCCTTTCCAAATCGTCATATTTATAGTTAAAGGCAGAAGCCTTTACTATCTATTTACGTTAAGCAGCAACTTTAATCTGACCTTTTTCAACTAACAAATTTAATTGCTCTTCGAAATTGATAATGCTCTTTGTTCTTACTTCTGCGGCGGGGGATAGGTAATAGATGAACGGATAGTATCCTGTCTGGAGTCTGGCCATATCTGAAGGAATGATGGGTACAATCGGCATCGTCAGCTGATATTGATCAATTATTTTCTCAACATCAGAATCATTGCCCTGCATCAATAAGAGAATTTCTATGTCTGGCCTTAATTGATAGAAGCGTTTAAGTATTGGGTATACTAGTTTGCATTGATCACAACTTACAGAGGTAAAAGCTATGAGGAATCCTGTTTTGGTCATGCTCTTCAAATCAATTGATCCTGAATTAATCGAGTCAAATTGGAGCTGAGGAAACAGTTCACCCGCAGGCACTCCATGATGCTCATGCACCAACCCTGGATCTTGATTCGTATTAGCTTGTTGAACATTTCGTTTTTTTCCAATTTGGACAATATAATAGGTTTGCAATGTGACAATAATCCATAGTGCAAAATAAGAAATGTTAAAAACCTGTTCCATTCATGTCCTCCTAACTTAATAGGCTGCGATTATTCCATAACGTATAGACATTAATGAGCCCGATAGTGATGCCAGCAATACTGATCCATTCGATAGCTGCTGTTCCGCTCATGGAAGAAGGACTATACAGCCAGATGCATAATAGAGAGGCAGCCAAAAATGGAGTGTTTCTTATCATTGTCCCCCAACCTAGTTGCTCTTCTGTCGTTTTTCCGAAGCAATTGCATGTAATCTTCTTCTTGTTCCATAGTGCTTTTCCAGCTACGAAATAGAATGAACCAAATAGGAGAAGCGAACCTACCGCTCCAGCAAAATGAGTTGTATCAAACACTAGTAAAGCTGTAACTAGCAGTTCGAACACTATTACACCCCATGCCGTAAAAGAAGGAAAGTTGAGCTGTTGTACGGTTTTTTTAAAATCACGATAACTTACGAGCTTCGCAATTGAAGAGTACACAAGAATGGTACACAGAAAAATAGTCAATGCTGCTTCAAGTCCCATATGTTCCCTCTCTTCATTCAAAAAATAGTACAGCGTCATAGTCAAATGTTTGCTAGATCGCACGAGCCTAGTTCTTTAGTTGCAACACTCTAGTTATATTGAAGTATATGCCTAGCAACGAAATGTTGAAATATGACAAAACAACGATTATTGATACTTTTACATGTTTTTATCATTATTACGCATAAATATACAAATATGTATGTTTTTGAACTCGTCAAAACACCATGCACTTGCCAGACGAGGTCTTCATGTTTAAGAAGCCCCACTAAAAAGTGCCCAAAGCATGGTTTGCTTTGGGCACTTCCGTTATACAATATTCGAATACTAATTAGGATAAATTAATTTTCCACCTTGAGTGCCTCTACTGGATGAGTTCGACAGCTGCCCTGCAGCACATGTTCGCTCACATTGCCGAAAGCATCTATTGCCTGTACCGAGATGGAGTATTCACAATCGGGCTTCAGCCCTGGTATCTCCAGACGAAGCTGCTCCGGAACCGGATATTTATAAGATTCGGAAAATGCAGCGTAATGTACAACCTCTTCTACATCAATATGATTCTCAACCGTAACGTTGTAGGCATGTACAAGCTCATTATCGGACGCCTGATCGAAGACGATAACGATAGAATCTGAAGTTGTACACTCCTCTACAACATGAAATTGTGCGTGATCAGGGAAGCATGGCGCTTCTATGTCACGATGAATGGTATATGTAAAGGTTGAAGTTGACGCTGGCAGCGACACAACCCAAGTGTCTCCAATCTGACGATCATATTCGAAATCAAGCCTGTTAATCGCAACGCGATCCTCGTATACCTCGACAAGCAAGCCTTGGCTGAAATTCTCGAACCCTAACGGCAAATTCCCTTGAAGCTTGCCATGTTCCACTTCCATATAGCTAAGCGAAGCCGTTCCAACAGAAGTAAAGTCCTCCTGATGAATACTGCGGGGATCATGAAGCGGATAGTGAGAGTGCCCGGAGAATGTAATAACCTGCGGATAGGGCCGCAATGCCTCCATAAGCGGTTCAATATTGTCCTGGATGCCCCAGTCCTCGCTGCCGTACACGGTGTCCTTCAAGTGCTGATGCAGGAAGACGAATATAGGACGCTCTGCTGAATCGGCTGCAGCCACCTGCAGTTGTTCACGAAGCCATGTAATCTGATCCATAGAGAAGTACCCCGATGTAACCTTATCCTCTGTTGCCATAACAATGAAATGGTAGCCCTTAATGACCTGATGAAAATATAAGGATGGCATCTCCGTTTTGGCAAGAAAGCGAGCCTGCGCTTCTTCAATCGGAAGTCCGTTCCAATAGTCGTGATTGCCGATCGTGATGAGCGGTGTCGCTCCTGGCAGCTTATGCTTGCGGAATACTTCCAAATTGCGATCGTATTCCTCCTCAAGTCCATTGTTTGTTAAATCCCCTACAATAACAAACGCATCCTGATGAGGCGCCCTTGCATTCAACTGCAACATCGCGCGTTCGAACTTGGCGACACTACCTTCACCCGAAGGGTCAATATGTATGTCACTGATTACCGGAAAGACGAGTGTAGGCTGCATATGAGTTGACATCGATCGTTCATCTCCCTTGTCCTGTTCATTCTATTCGATCTGCAATGCATGAAGCATGGATTAATTCTCCTCTAGTCTATAACCTTTTTCTAGAGATGACCAGAGTAGAATATTTACTTAATTCGTGTTGTGAAGTAGTTATGCTTTCTTAACTCGTCAAAAATACCATATTTCGCTATAATAGAGGTCTACATGAAGCAAGATTCCATCATTGTCCACCTTATTGTAAGGATGTGTAAATGCCTTGTTAGCCATTGAACGCCGAAAACGCATCATGCAGCACCTGTTCCAGGACGGCAGAGTTCTCGTCGCAGAGCTGAGCAAGCAGTTTCGAGTGACGGAAGAAACGGTGCGGAGAGACTTGGATCGTATGGAGAAAGAAGGTCTCCTGCTAAGAACGCATGGGGGAGCATTTTTAGCAGAGACTTCCGTAAGCTCTGACGTCCCTGTATGGGTGCGCGAGGACTGCTATTTGTCTGAAAAGAAGTGGATCGGAACAAAGTGCGCTAGGCTTATCCAACATGGGGATACGATCATGCTTGATTCGAGTACAACTTCACTCCATATCGCCAAAATAATAAAAGCGCACAAACAATTGACTGTAATCACAAATTCACTAAATGTCATCATCGAACTATCAGATGCTGAACATATTAAATTAATTAGTACCGGTGGTACTCTTCGCCGCCGATCACTGTCCTATTCTGGACATGCTGCTGCCAACGCCCTCGCCCGATATACTGCCGACAAAGCCTTCCTCTCGTGCTCCGGTATCGATCTTACACACGGCGTGACTGACGCCAATGAAGAAGAAGCTGAAATACGCAAGATTATGCTGCATCATGCGAAGCAGAGTATATTAGTCGCAGATATAACGAAGTGCGAGAAAATAGGGCTTGTCAAAATCGCAGAATTGTCCAGCTTCCATACGCTGGTTACCAATTGTCCGCTGCCATTGCAATGGAGAGAGGGACTGGCGGCACAATCCATTCTTCTCGATGATCAGTGCGATCCGAATAAGCAATATGCCGCGACGGCTCGATGCAGTATGAACAGTTGAATGAAAACAATAATTGATGATTACTCCCTAATTGGAGACCTCATCAATCCGCTTCCTGCTCGTTCTTGAACTTTTCTACCAAAATATCGCGTATCGTAATTGCTGCGGGGGATAATTCATCCCCCTGCTTCCATACAAGCCCATGGATTAGAGTTGGTACTTGTAGCGGAAGATAGCCAAGCGCTTCCTGCTCGATCTCCTCCTTTACCGTTCGATAAGGCAATAGCGCCATGCCCATTCCCACCTTGATTGTCTGCTTCATCATCTCTAAGCTATAAAAGGTACTATATTGACTAGGCTTGATCCCGCTCTCTTGGAGAAGTTGAGATGCTACTGCTTGATAGACGCATTGCGGGCCAAATCCAATGACTCGAACATCATCCAGTGCTTCCCAGCCTTCCTCTTCCCAGCGGAGCTGCATCGACATAGGAACGACCCACACCATCCGCACATTAACAAGCGGCAGGAAGTCAACACCGCCCATTTGCGGCCGACCGGCCACAATTCCAAGCTCGCATTCCCCTTGAAGTATTCGCTGGCATGTATCCTCCATGAATCCCGGAAGTAGGTGAAGCTTGATTCGCGGATACTTAAGGAAAATTGCTGTTAACAAGTCCGTCATTCGCGTCGTGCAAAAGGATTCCAACACACTTAATGTGACTGTTCCCTCTATCGATTGTCCTGACGGAAGCTCTTGGGTCAGCTCTCTGCCCAGCAGACTCCATTTCTCACTATAACGCAGGAAGATAGCCCCGGCCTCGGTCAGTTCTACACCACGCGGCAAGCGATGGAACAATGTTTGTCCAACCGTCTTCTCCACCATCTTTACATGTGAGGTAATGGTTGATTGCACGTATCCTAATTGCTCGGCCGCACGGCTAATGCTCTTCGTGTGGGCGACCACCCGTACGGTTTCGACTTGCTTCCCATCTAATAGCTCAAACATCCCTCTTCCCCCTTCATGAAATAGCTCCATGCGAATCATAGGCTTATCTGTTCGTGAATGATACTCTTCTCATCTCATGATCGATACAAAATGCACAATACATCCCTCGTACTGTGAACAATGCATCCCTCATATCGTGAACAATACATCTCACACCGACAAGAAATTGATATCGAAAAATGAAATATGAGATATCACAATTATTCGTATTACAAATACCAAATCACATTATACAATATATTTCAAGCACCGGTGCAATCAATCCGAGACACGAACTCATTACTTAGAAAGGAAACTATAGGATGAACAATTCAAACGTAACACAGAAAATGCTTGAAATTAGCCGAAAACGTCCATCACTTCAATATGTAAAAACATCGCTACTCGCAGGTACAGGAGGGGGACTTGCTATCCTGATACTAGCACTCCTTGAAGGCTGGTTGTCGTCCCCTTTTTTGATGGCTCCTTTTGGAGCGTCATGTGTTATTTTATTTGCTCTGCCAGACAGTCCATTGGCACAGCCGCGCAATGTAATAGGAGGTCATCTCATCAGTTCACTGGTCGGGCTGACCATTAGCTCCTGTGTTGGTGTGCATATCTGGAGCCTCGCGCTAGCCGTCGGTCTGTCCATCGCCTTCATGCAATGGACCAGAACCATTCATCCACCTGCGGGCGCCGATCCACTGCTTATTATGATGACAGGCGCCCCTTGGACTTACCTGTTGTTTCCGGTCGGGATAGGAGCCGTTGTCTTAGTACTGGCGGCGTGGACATATCATCGCACACAGGGAAATCAATATCCTAAGCATTGGTTCACCTCATAATGTTGTAAATATACAATAAGGAGCAGATCGCAACGGCGACCTGCTCCTATCTTTTGGGACTGCTTGATTACAGTACCTTCTTCAGTTTTTTCACATAATTTGCTCGAATGAATAAGAAATAGACAACCTGAATAACGAAGAAAGTACCCAATACTAAAATGATTTCTTTTACAATAGAGATTTGCGAGAACAAATTTTGCAGTGTGTTCAATGCAACAGCACCATGAATGATGGCTACGACAATCGGTACAAAGAACAGCAGTCCGATTTGCGTAGACACAACCTTTGACAGTTCCCCTTCCGTCAGACCCAGCTTCGAGATCGCACGATATTGCACGATGTCGGAATCCAAATCCGAGAATAGTCGGAAGTAAAGGAAGCTGCCTGCCGCCACGAAGAATACAATGCCTACGAACAAACCCGTCAGCAGAATTTGACCCATGAGCTGATTCACTTCCGCCATCGCAATTGCTCGCGCCTGGAAACGATAATGGGCATCGACGCTATCCGCATTCAACTGTGTATTCAGCTTATCCGCAACTGCCTTTGTTCCCTGCCAGTCATCCATCGCAAATACATACAAATCCATATCGGTTTTCGACTTTGGAAGTGCGTTGAAATCTGAATCCGACATCACAAGCACATGATTTCCAGTCATGTATTGGCGAACATCTTTGCTCATGTCCGGTACATCTGTCAATTGAAGCTTTCTTCCACTGCTCAGAGTCAAAGTCTGCCCCTTCGACCAGTCCTTCTTACCTCTGTTATATCCGAAGTCATCCATCTTGAATTGCAGCAATACCGCACTTCCCTCATCTACACGGATCTTATCCTCCGAGATCAGGTTATAATCCGTTACGGAAATTGCATTGAATGCGTATTTATCCTTAAGCTTCGCATCTTTATTATGAATAACGATGCTGTCATAGGTAACGTTTTCTTCCTTCAGCCCCGTCTCAATGTATGCAAGATGTTTTTGCTCCTGCTTATTGTCGGCATAGGAATCATAAGACATTGGCGGCATCGATCCTGCAACGCCTTCTGTCAACATCGCTTTGAACCCAACAAGCGTGCCGATGGCTGTAAACGCAACGGTTGAAATAATCGCGACAAGGAAAAACATGCGTGCATTATCCTTCATCCGATATGCCAAATCGGACAGTGTCAACATATTCGTATTCCGGCGATACAACTTCTTGTTCTTCTTCAATTTATGAATGATGTACACACTAAGCTGTGTGAATAAGAAGTAGGTACCAATCGATACAAGAATGACGACTGGCAGCAGCGCAAACATAACAAGGGTGCCGCGTACGATAAAAGCTATCGCATAACCGATCAGCAGCAGCACGGCAGCCAAAATAGCCAGCCATACCGACGCCTTTGGCTCGGGTTTTGGCTTCGTCGAGGCTTTCAATAGGTCAATCAGTGAGCTTGTTCGCAAGATTGTCGCCGTAAAGAATGAGATTGCCAGGAACAACAGCATAAAAGCCACAAATGTAAACCAAAGCGCCTTTGTTGGAAAGTAGAACGGTAACGAATGCTCCAAGTACAACATGGACGAACCGAGCATAAGCATCCCTTTGGACAAAATCAGTCCTGCTGCTATACCGGTCACAGTCGAAGCAAATCCAATGATCGTATTTTCTAGAAATACGAGACGCTTCAGCTGCATATTGGACATCCCCTGCATGATGCAGACACCGAATTCTTTCTTCCGCGTCTTCAAGAAGACGCTCATCGAATACAGAATGAAGAAGAACGTAAAGACGTAAATGATATATTGGGCAACCTGCATCCCAGTTTGTGCGCCTTTTCCAAATCCCCCACTCTCCGCCAAATTCAATTCTGGATGGAAGGCCAGCATCGAATATACGAAAAAGATCATAACAGAGAAAGCACTGCTTATAAAATAACCGGCATACAGCCGCGCGTTGCGAATAACGTTTTTAAACGCGAACTGACGAAAGTTCATCTTCCGCGCCTCCTATTGCCGACAACACATTCATAATTTCCTGGAAGAACACTTGTCGTTGATCATGCTTGTGCAGCTCTCGGTACAACGAGCCGTCCTTGATGAAGATGACGCGATCACAGTAACTGGCAGCAAATGCGTCGTGAGTAACCATCATCATCGTCGTGCCGTCTTCCTTATTGATTTTCTGCATCATTTCGAGAACATCCTTCGCAGACTTCGAATCCAGATTCCCCGTTGGTTCATCCGCTAGAAGCAGCTTTGGATTGTGGATCATCGCACGCGCAATTGCAGTCCGCTGGCATTGCCCCCCAGAGATTTCGTACGTGCGCTTGTCCAAAATTTGCTTGATTCCCAGCTTCTCCGCTATCGCTTGCACACGCTGCTCCTGCTCCTTAATGCTCACATTTTCCAATGTTAATGGAAATACGATGTTTTCCTTAACCGTTAAGGTCTGCAGCAGGTTGAAATCCTGAAACACGAATCCGAGCTGACGACGGCGGAACAGTGCCAACTTGCGTTTATTTAAGGCGTGCGCATTGCTCCCACCGATCAGTACTTCTCCAGATGTGGGCTTGTCGATTGTCGATACCACGTTCAAAAATGTCGTTTTCCCGCTTCCGGACGGCCCCATAATCCCGACAAACTCACCTTCGCGAATGGATAGGTTCAAATTCGATAATGCTTGATAAGAGACTTTACCCTCATATACTTTGGATACATTTTTAACCTCTAGCATAGCAGAATTACACGCTCCTTGTTGATTTCGGTACCTTCACTTTACTCCCAATTAGCAAATGCAACCATTGTTATTGCTTACATTTTCCTTTCAAAATTGTCACGTTCATTCCTAGTAGCTGCGATTCAAACAGAAAGAGAGCAAGCCACGATACGGCTTACTCTCTACAAAAGCATTTGTTGTTACAATACTCGCTTCAGCTTTCTTACATAATTCGCACGAATGAGCAAGAAGTACACGACCTGAATGATGAAGAACGTGCCTAATACGAGTATGATTTCTTTCAAAATCGATACGTTCGGGAACAAATTCTGCAACGTATTCAGTGCAACCGCTCCATGAACGATGGCTACAATGATCGGAACAAAGAACAAAAGTCCGATTTGCGTAGTAACAACCTTGGATAGTTCCCCTTCTGTCAGTCCCAGCTTCGAAATTGCCCGATACTGGACAAGATCATTATCCAAATCTGAGAACAGGCGGAAGTACAGGAAGCTGCCTGCTGATACGAAGAACACGACTCCGACAAATAAGCCCGTCAGCAAGATTTGTCCCATTCCTTGATTGAGTTCTGACATCGATGTCGCTCTGGATTGGAAGCGGAATTCTTGCTGCTTTTCTTTTTGGAACTGCTTTTCCAGGTCTGCTGATAATGATTTTGTCGCCTGCCAGTTTTCTATGTTGAAGATATAATTTGTCTCGTCGATCTTCGTAAGCGGGATTGCCTTAAAGTCCTCATCTGACATTACCAGCACTTCGCCACCCGATACATATTGTCTCACATCGTCGGTCATCTCAAGTGAGTCAACAAGCTTCAACTTACCTGTCTGCTTCAATGTCAAGGACTGCCCCTTCGACCAATTCGAAGCTGTACTCATATTGCCAAAATCATTGCTTTTCGTTTCCAGCATGAATCCTTCACCCTTACGGAGCTGAATGCGCTCTTTGGCGAATGAATTGTATTCCGATACCCCCATCACCTTCATAATCGATCCATCTTTGAATTCTGCTGTTTTACTATGAATGATGTAGGCATCATACTTGATGTTTTCCTTCTTAAGTGCTGATTCAATCAAATCTACATGTCTCTGCTCTTGCTTATTGCTCATTGTATTCGATTCATACGACATAGGCGGCATCAAATCTGCCACACTATTTGTCAGCATTGCCTTGAAGCCAACGAGTGTACCAATAGCCGTAAAAGCTACAGTGGAAATAATGGCGACGAGGAAGAACATCCGTGCATTGTCCTTCATCCGATAGGCCAAGTCTGACAATGTCAGCATGTTTGTGTTTCTACGGTACAGCTTCTGCTTCTTTTTCAGCCTATTAATGATGAACACGCTTAGCTGCGTGAATAAGAAATAAGTGCCTACAGAGACAAGAACGACTACAGGCAGCATGGCGAATAAGACCTGTTCCCCACGGACTACGAACGCGATGCCATAGCCGCCTAAGATGCACAGTGCTGCCAATATCGCGAGCCCCGCATTAGCCTTGGGCTCTGGCTTCGGCTTCGTTGAAGCTTTTAGCAGGTCGATCAAGGAACTTGTACGTAATATGGTAGCCGTAAATAATGAAATCGCAATAAACAGCGCCATGAAGGCTGCGAACGTGAACCACAACGCTGTCGTTGGGAAGTAGAATGACAATGGGTCATCCAAATACAACAAGGATGAGCCTAGCATGAGCATTCCCTTTGACATTACTAATCCGGTAACTATCCCTGCAACCGTTGAAGCAAATCCGATAATGATATTTTCTACAAATACAAGGCGCTTCAACTGCATGTCAGACATCCCTTGCATAATACACACACCGAATTCTTTCTTCCGTGTCTTCAAGAAGACGCTCATAGAATACAGAATGAAGAAGAAGGAGAACACATAAATAATGTACTGAGCTACCTCCATCCCCGCCTGTGCACCCTTGCCGTACTTGCCGCTGCCAGCCATGTTCAATTCCGGGTGGAAGGCCAGCATCGAATACACGAAGAAGATCATGACCGAGAAGGCGCAGCTTATGAAATACCCGGCATACAATCGCTTGTTCCGAAATACGTTCTTAAACGCGAACTGACGAAAGTTCATCTTCCGCTCCCCCCAATG